>CEUI01002912.1_pt1 | contig 17829 bp, 24 predicted proteins | sample 531411 | NCBI WGS metagenome assembly CEUI01 (sample SAMEA2622841, study PRJEB7988) | marine metagenome | isolation source: saline water (ENVO:00002010), including
TCTACAGATTTAGTCGATCCTCTATTTACTGCCGGTTATACATTAGAGCAAATGGCTACAGTTAATTCTTCAATAGATGCAATCGGAACGTCTTTTGACGATGATATTTGGAAAGGTGGTTCTTTCTTTTTTGCTGGAAGTGTTAATAAAAAAATTAGTTCTTTTGCCGGTACTCCACAAACTGCAATTATAGAAACACCAGAACTTAATTTATCACCTAATAAATTTACAATGATAAATGAAGTTAGGCCATATGTAGAAATGGGAAGTGGCGGAGATGGGGCTACAACAGTACAAATAGGAACACGTAAAAGAACACAAGATTCTGTTTCTTATACGTCAGCAATAAGCATTAATGATGAAGGAGTTGCACCAGCTAGATCTAATGCTCGTTTTCACACTATACGTGTAAATTTAAGCGGCGATTGGGATCATGCATTAGGTGTAGATTTAGTGGGTATGCCAAATGGAGTACGATAATGAGTATAAACTTTCGGAAATTGCCGGCGATGGGAAGTACGCCGCGACAGACGGCGGAGATAGTGAATCAGATATTAGACGGGAAAATCAATGCTGTGGGAACAGTTACTCTAACTGCGAGTACGACGACTACGTCGGTATCAGACCGAAGATGCGGAGCAGAAAGCGTAATTCTGTTAATGCCAACAACTGCAAATGCGGCGGCGGAAAATCCTTATGTCAATGCAAGAAGTAAACAAAGTTTCACAATTACGCACGCCAACAACGGACAAACCGACAGAACTTATGCATACGCCATACTTGGCGGATGAAGAACAATTTCATCGTGTAGCTCATCATTTATTAGATGCAATAAGTAGACCACCCGTTACACATCAATTAGTTGATATTTATAATTTATTATTAAAAAAACAATGCCAATTATGGGCGGCTACAAATAGTGCAGTAATTACCATATTACAAGAAAATCCTATTGGTATATTTGTAACAATATGGTTAGCCGGTGGTAATTTAAAAGAATGTTTAGCAATAGAAGAATCTATAACAGAATGGGCTAAAGCAATGGACGCTCATTCAATTTTAATCTGTGGTCGTAAAGGATGGGTTAGAAAACTCAAAGGTTACGAACAAATAGATACATTAATGGAGAAAAAACTATGACGATGTTACCAATGAGTTTACCAATGAATATGGGCGGAATGGGTGTAGGTATGGGTTTATTAAATAATGCACCTAATAATATGATACCCATGATGAGTCCTATTTTAGCTATGAAAAATAAATATGTTCAACAAGCAATGAGTCCAGCTATGATGTTAGCGCAACGTCCGGAATTTTTGCAATATTTAAGTCCGCTTGCAATGTTAATGAAACAATCAGGTAATGATGTAAATCCATTTTCATTTCTTTCACCGCTTACACATTTAATGGGTAGAAATCCAACTGATAATGATTTGAATTTTATGCAAGGTGTTTTGCCAAATTTAGCTGGTGGCGGAGTTACCGGCGGTTTATTAGGACAATTTTTTAAATAAAGGAATAATACAATGTCAGGAGCAATATCTTCAATAGGATCAGTTTTATCAAGTCCAATAGGACAACTTGGAGCAAATTTAGTTGGTGGTATGATAGGTAAAAAAACTAACCAACCACAACAACAAGGTACGCAAGTTATAACAAATGATCCGCCTGAATATGCTTTAGCTAATCTACGAAAAGGTGCAGATGAAGCTAGTCGTTTATATGATACACCGCGTTCTTATTTTGGTGATACTTATGTACCATTTTCAACGGCTACAACTGACGCTTTAGATTTAGGTGAAGCAAGAGCAAGAGCCGGTTCACCATTAACACAAATGGCAAAAGGCCAACTAGGTAATGTTATAGGGGGAAATTTTTTACAAGGTGGTAATCCATTTTTTAATGCCGCTGTTCAAGAAGCTATGAACCCGGTTGAAGCAAGAGTTAATAGTGTATTTAGTCGATCTGGACGTTTAGGAAGTGGTGCAAACCAAGAAATTTTATCAAGAGATTTAACCAATGCGGCATTAGGTGTTCGTATGGATGATTATAATAGAGAACGTCAAGCACAATTAAACGCTTTAACTTTAGCTCCAACTTTTGACGCTACAGATTTTGCAGACATAGCACAATTAGCGGCTGTAGGCGGCCAACGTGAAGCAAAAGATTTTGAAAAATTAACGTCTGCTATTGATGCGTTTAATTTTGCTCAAAACGAACCTTGGGCTAATGTTAATCGATTAATAGGTGGTACTATGGGAACTATCCCGGCTGGTGTAGGTACACAAGCTACTCCAATTTACGGTAACCCAGCGGCACAATTCTACGCTGGTACACAAGCCTTTGGTGCGCCAATAGGACAAGCGTTTAATTTCTTAGGAAATACTTTATCAGGATTAGGTTCAAGTCAAGGATCTGGTGGAGTATCAACGTCAGGAAATATGAATGTTACCGGAAGCGGTGGTGGTTTCCGTTATGGTTTAGGTGGATTTTAAATAAGGGATAAAAACATGGGTTTATTAGATACTTTAAATAGTATGGCTAGTAGTGTAAATGATAGCCTATTTAATTTTGATGCGCCGACTAGTCCGCAAGATGCGGCTGAACGTGCGAGAAGAAATGCTTTACTTGCGGCTTCTGCTCCAACAACAGATTTTAATCGGGCTAATTTAGGAGCAACTTTATTAGCGGGCGATAATGCTTATGCGGATGCTTACAACAATCAAATGCAACAAGATATAGCGACTAATACCTATAACCAACAAATGCAACTTCAAAACAATTTGCCACAAATTCTAAACGGTATGGGTTTAGATGCTAACACTAAATTGTTGTTACAAAGTATGCCGGCTGATCAAGTTGCTCAAGCATTATCATCTATCGCATTAACACCAAAAACATATAAGTATCACTTTAGCGATCAATACGGTGTTTATGTAACTGATAATAAAGGCGGTATGCAAAAGATAGCAGAACCCGGCGCAGAGTGGGCGCCATTATTACCAGAAGATGTTTTAGCAAGAGGGTATGATCCTAATAAATCATGGCAAATAAATCGTAATGGTAAAGTAGAAGAAGTTGGTGGTAGCGGTGTTAATTTAAATGTAAGTACCGGTAAAGAATTTTTAGAAAAAGGTGTTGAACAATGGTTTGATAGAGATGTTTCCGGAGCAATAAGTACACTTGGAAAAGTAAATCAAATGATCGATTTATTAGAACAAGATATAAAAACCGGTGGCGGTATAGCAACTATTAATACATTTAAAAAATATTTAATGACAGCCGGCTTCCCTTTTAGCGAAGAAGAAAAAGATATAATTGCTAAAACAGAACAATTTGGTGCGTTATCTAAAAATATGATTTTACCGTTAGTTAAAGCGTTAGGTTATAATCCTACCGATGCTGACTTGCGGTTTATTGTAGAAGCAAATCCCGATTTAGGAAAAACACCACAAGGTAATATGTTGCTTCTTAAAACTTTACAAAGAATTAAAGAAATGGAAGTTTCCATGCATCAATGGGAAAATGAATATTTTGCCGGTAAAAGAAATCCAAATGGTTCAGTTACACAAGGTATAAATATATTCCAAGATATGGCAACTTATCAGAAATTCCAACAAGACAGAACGGCTTTTGCATCTCAATTATATAATCAAATACGTTCTGATTTTGAAAGAGATTCTAAAGCTATTATATCTGCTGATCGTGCAGAACCCGTTGATCTTAAAAATTTAAGTCTTGAACAATTACGTGAACGAAGAAAAGAACTTAAAAAAAATAATTAAGGAAACACATTATGGCAGAATTTAGCAGAGCGCAAAAAAGAATTGAGGAAGAACGTCGTATTTTACAAGATATAGTAAAAACCGGTAAAGCAACGGAAGAAGAAATAAAAACTTTAGAAGCTATTGAATCGGGTGCTATATTTAAAGGCTTTCCTTCGGCTATGGTACAAGGCGGAAGTTTAAAATTTGGTGACGAAGCTACGGGACAAATTAGAGGTCGTTTTTCTGGTATTCCAACCGATATTGCAACCGATATAGAACGCGCACAATACGATACGTATTCTCAAGAACATCCTATTAGAGCATTTGCTGGTGAAACGTTAGGAATGCTACCATTAGCTGTAGCTACACGCGGAAGAAGTTTATTAGGATCACCAACTTTAACAGCCGCAACAACCGGCGGTTTATATGGTCTAGGATATGATGAAGGTGATTTAGTTGATAGATTAGATACCGGTGCTGTTGGTGCGGGTACGGGTGTTGTAGCTAGATATGCCTTACCAATGGTGGGCGGAGCAATAAAAAAAGGCTATACAACATTTTTAGCTGATCCCATTAAAAGAGGTGTTAAAGATGCACGTAAAGCTGTAACTGAAGCTATTGAATCTGGAGCAACAACTTTAAACGAAGCTATACAAATAATACAAAAAAATACGGGTAAAATTTATTCTTTAGCAGATTTAAATAGTAGTACACGCGGTTTATTAGACACAGCTAATATTTTACCACATTTTGCTAGTACAAAAACTATATTAGATTTTTTACGAAACAGAGATAGTGGTCGTTTAGCAAGAATAAAAGATGATGTATATGAAGCCTTTGGTAATAACGGACGATATTTTTCTACGTTAACAGCTATAAAAAAAGCAAGAGGTAAAGCGGCTGAATTAAATTATGATAAAGCAAATAAAATATCTTTATCTGTCGATAAAACATTAATAAATATAATAAATAAAATTCCAAAAGCATTACAAGAAAGAATACACACAGATATACAAGCATTAGCTAAAATGGAAGGCCGTGTTTTACCTGACATTAAAATAGTTAATAATAGATTAGTCGATGCTAATGGAAATAAAATTGTTAATGTTCAAACAGAATATCTGCATTATTTACAACGCGCTTTACGCGCCGCTGGTAAACCTAATAATGTCGTTGATGAAGGATTACAACAAGAATTAAAATTTGGCATTAGAAATGTTCATAAAGAACTAATCGATTTTATGTCTAAAAATAATAATCAATATAAAATCGCTATAAACAAATACGCCGGTGATAGTGCAATCATGGACGCTATGGATTTAGGATATAATATTTTAAAACAAAATCCTGACGAGTTAACAGCAATAGTTAGAAATATGACAACATCCGAAAGACAAGGATTTCGTAATGGAACAATGAACGCTATTATTGAGTCTTTAGAATCTAAAGGGGGTAAAAACCCAGATTATGCTCAACAGTTAATAAAATCAGAAAAAATGATTAAATTATTACGTTTAAGTTTTGGTGATTTTACAAAACGTGGAACTGTAAAATTTAATAAATTTATGGAAAATTTACAAAAAGAAATAAATACATTTGAAACTTCTGCAACTGTAAGAGGTAATAGTGCAACAGCATTTAGACAACAAGCGGTAAAAGGTGCATTGTCTGAAGCGGGTGATACTTTAAACATAACAAGAGCCGGAGATATATTTACTTCGCTTGCTAATGCTTTATTTAAACAACCTAACGCTGATAAAAAATATATAAATAGTTATGCCGGTGAACTTGCACGTATTTTAACAACAACGGGTGCAAATAAAAAAGTATTAGACAGTATATCAAAAGATTTAAATGCCGGTATGGGTATTCGTCCAGCTATAGCTAAAAATTATCCAAAAGCTACCGATGCAATAACTAATTTTTTAAATAATCCAACATTTAAGGGTGCGGGTGTTGGTGGTCAAGTTACACCGTACGCTGAAGAAACATTTTTTTAATAGGAGAAAATAAATGGCTAAGGTAAATATACCACAATATAGTGCAACTGCCGCATCTAATACTGATATAGATTCAATTAATATCGATGAAGGTTGTAGCCCAGCAAATATAAATAACGCTATTAGAGAATTAATGGCACATCTAAAAGATATGGATGCTGGTACAGTCGCTTTAACAAGTCCACAATTTAGTAGTATTGATATAAATGGTGGTACAGTAGATAACGCTTCTGTAGGAGCAACTACACCAAGTTCAGGAGCATTTACGACATTAAGTACAACCGGAAATGTTACAATTGATACAAATACATTATTTGTAGATTCTTCATCTAATGAAGTAGGAATTGGAACAGCATCACCGTCTTGTCAGTTACACATAACAAAATCAGCCGCGGCAGATATTGTGGCCTTAACAGACGCAAGTACTATAGCTGTCGATTTAGCAACCGGACAAAATTTTTCTGTAACTTTAGCTGGTAATAGAACTTTAGGTAATCCAACAAATATGGTAGCCGGGATCACCGGGAGTGTGTTCGTGACTCAGGATGGGAGCGGATCTAGAACTCTTGCGTACTCAAGTTTTTGGAAATTTGCTGGCGGAACTGCGCCGACTTTATCAACTACAGCCGCCGCAGTAGATCGTATCGATTATGTCGTTATGTCATCAACTATAATTCACGCAGTAGCAACTTTAAACGTATCTTAAAATAAAGAGGATAATATGCCATTTCAAAATAATGTAGTAGCCGGAGCATCCGGAGCATCATCCGGTGGTGGTGCTGATTTTTATGAACATCAAATAGCTAATAGTTGTAGGTTTAATAGAGCTGATGGTTCTTATTTAAGTAGAACTATACAATCTGGGGGTAATTTAAGAAAATGGACTTTAAGTTTTTGGTTTAAATTAACTGCAAGTTCAGGATTTGATAGTAATCAATATTATTTAATGACAAGTAAATTATCTTCTTCTTACGATAGTTTAATTTTTGATATAGATTCAAATAGTCTTTTTTATTATCAAGTAGCTGGTAAATATTTACAACCTAATGGTGCTTTTAGAGATACGTCAGCATGGGGACATTTAGTTATTGTATATGATAGCGATAATGGAACTGCTGATGATAGAAGAATTATGTATTTTAATGGAACAAGAATGACTATAAATGATTCACAATCATTAAGTCAAAATACAGATTCTAAATTTAATAGTAATTCAGTTCATTATATAGGAGCAAGACAAGATAATAATGCGTCTTATTATGGAGATTATTATTTAGCAGATGTTATATGGTCAGATGGTTATGCCTATGCACCAACTCAATTTGGAGAGGAAAAAAATGGTTGCTGGATAGCTAAGGAATTTTCTGGAAGTTATGGCACAACAGGTTATCATTTAAAATTTGAATCAAGTAGTGATTTAGGCAATGATTCTTCTGGTAATAATAACGATTGGACAGTTAATAACATATCAACACATGACCAAATGACTGACACTTGTACTTTCAACTCTGATTCTAATGGTGGTAATTTTCCTACATATAATCCTTTATTGAAAAAACCTAATGGTGTTGCTCTTTCAGAAGGTAATTTAAAAGCGTCACTAACTACAGATGATTGTGGAATTATGACTAATTGGCAAGTTCCTTTAACCGGTAAATGGTATTGGGAAGTTGATGTTGACAATATAGCTTCAGATCATGGAGTGTATATAGGAGTTATGCCAGCAAATACTGATCTTAGTATTAATCAAGAACAAAATGATTTAGGACTTGTTTATTATTCTATTAATGGAAATAGTATATTAAAAGGTACTAGGTCGTCTTATGGTGCAACTTATACTACAGGTGATATTATAAGTATTGCTGTTGATAGAGATGCTGATACTCTACAGTTTTATAAAAATGGTTCTGGACAAGGAACTATAGATATATCTAGTCTTGATGAAGAGTTCTTTTGTTATATGGGTTATACAGGGGGAAGTGGCCCATGTAGTACAATTCTTAATTTTGGACAAGATGGTACTTTTGCTGGAAATGTTACAGCAGGTGGAAATAGCGATGACACGGGATATGGGAACTTTAAGTATTCTGTACCTTCAGGATTTTTAGCAATATGTGCTGGTAATCAACCAATAGCAGATGCAATAGACCCTGCACAAACTGATGACAATTATCCACAGAAATTGTTTGGTGCTAAAACATATACAGGAACAGGTTCTTCTAATGCAATATCAGGATTAGGATTTCGTGCTGATCTTATATGGATTAAAGAAAGAGGTGGTGCTAATGACCATAAACTTACAGATTCAACAAGAGGAGTTACTAAGTCTTTAGAATCTAATACAACTGGAGTAGAAGCAACAGATACAAATGGTTTAACAGCTTTTGGAGCTGATGGTTTTACTGTAGGTTCTGATGCTGTTTATAATAATAGTTCTGATACTTATGTTTCTTGGAATTGGAGAGCAAATGGTGGAACAACATCTACAAATACACAAGGAGATATAGATTCTACAGTACAAGTTGACCCTAGTGGGTGCTTTTCTATAGTTAAATATACTGGAACTTTATCTTCTAGTGGAGTACAAACAGTAGGACATGGTTTATCAAAAGCTCCTTCATACAGAATTACTAAAGGTATTGAAAAAACTGGAAATTGGTGGGTGTTTTCAGATGGTCAAACAAGTTGGAATTATGGACTAAATTTAAATAGTACAGGAGCATCAACTGATAAATCTGGAAATGGCTCAATGTCTGCTCCTACTTCAACAGTATTTAGTACAAATTATACAGATGGATTAAACGATAGTACAGGTAATGATATGATCGCCTATTGTTTTGCAAACTGTGAAGGATATATTAAATCAGGAACATACCTTGGCAATGATCAAAGTTCAGATGGTACATTTGTCTATACAGGATTTAGACCTGCATTTGTGATGGGAAAAGGTGTAGTATCAGGTGCAGCATGGTGGATTCAAGATAATGCAACATCTCCTTATAATCCTTCTTCTGGAGTTTTAGAACCTAATTCAAGTGGTGCTACATATACAAGTGCAAATCCTAATTTACATTTTTTAAGTAATGGTTTTAAAGTAGTAAATAATAATTCAATGTTTAATAATACAAGCTATGATCCTTATGTGTACTTAGCAATGTCACATAATCCATTTAAATATGCACTAAGTCGATGATTAATAAAGGAGAAAAATAATGTGGGCTAAACTAAATGATGCAAAAGATACTATAGAGGAGATTATAACATATCCCAAAGCTATGTTAATAAATGACATTAATTATCCAAAATCTATATTTCAATGGGATGTAGACGAATTAAAAGATTTAGGTATAGTTTTGGTAAAGACAAATGGTGTATCTCTTGATAGCAAATATTACATAGAAAAAGATGAAGAATTTTCTGTAGCAGAAGACGGTAGTGTTGTTCGAACTATAGGTGTAAAAGTAGCTGATAAAAAATTAGATAATGAAGATGCTAAAGATGAAGAAGGTAATCAACTTTTACATGAAGATGGTTCTAAAGTAATTAATTATGGCCTAAAACATAACGCCATACAAAAAGTCAAAACTGATCAAGCGGCATTATTAGCAGAAACAGATTGGTATATAATACGTAAAGCAGATGCCGGTACAGCAATACCTGATAATATACAAACATGGAGAAATGCAATTCGTTCGGATGCAACGGAAATAGAAACTGCAATTACAAACGCTTCAAGTTTAGACGATTTTATAGCATTACATAAGCATACATACAAAGATGACGGTTCAATAGATGTAGTCGCTAGAGTAAATCGTTGGAGTAAATTAGGTTCATAATAAATGTTTGCTCTATTAGTTGCGACTTGTTTAAGTTTTTCGGAGTTCGATCAAATATTAAGATCAACCGGTAAACAGCAAGTATGGCGTGGAGTTAATGAAAATCGATCAACTATGAATATCGTCTATTCTGATGAAAATGGTGCTTGGGTTGTTTTAGCCGTTAGTCCTGATGGACGGGCTTGTGAAATGGGATCAGGTAAAGACTCAGAAGTTTTAATACAAAAAATAGGTGCTGATATAAATGCGAAATAATATATTTGCTTGGTTAATAGTAGGCTTGTTTTTAAGCGCATTAACTTTATGTGCAACGACATCTCATGCACAGACAAATACAGTAAGTTCAAGTAACAATACTGTCAGTTCAACGGTTACATCCGACAGAACCGTCAACAGCGCACATGCACCAGCCGCTATTGGTAGCCCGGGTGGTTCTGATGTTTGTTCTTTTGCGGCTTCAGTTGCTATACAAACCCAAGTCCTAGGATTGGCAAGTGGCGGACAATTTACAGATGAGTTTTGCCAAAAAGTAAAGATGGCAAAGATTCTTTACTCATTTAATATGCGGACGGCCAGCGTAAAATTACTCTGTGATTATGACGATGATGTGTTTATGGCTTTATGGCATAGCGGTACGTATTGTCCAATATATGATCCAGAAACCGGATCGGCAAAAATAGGCGAAGAAGCAAGAAAATTATGGTTAATTAAACGTCCAGAATTAGGCGATCCTATTGTGGCGGAAAAACAACCAGCTAGAAAAGAGGAAAGTATAAATGAAGAAGATGTGGTTGTCGGTGGTATCGGCATTAGTGCTATTCTTTGGTTGTTACTCCTCTAACGCGGAATTACTAGAAGAAGGTACAACCGTTACAAAAGAAATTATTTCGTCGGATGGTGAAATAACAGAAATAGAAGAAACAACTACTACCGTTACACACGGTTCACATATATATTTAGATTCAGCTACAACGGATGTCGGCGGCGCGGGCAGTATTTATTCTCATAGTGCAACATGTACCGCTGGTTTTCCAGACGGACGTGCTTCACCAAATTGTGGACGAGCGCGAACAAATAACTTAACTACGTGGGATCGATTTATAAATCTACAAAGTTTTGGTATAGAAGATGGTGGTAAAATAGATTATGAATTTTATTTTGCTTTTCCTAATGATATGTATCAAAACGAATCCTTACAAGCCTATACAGAATTAAAAGGGTATGACGGTAATACTTTAGTATTTCAAAGTGGACAGCTAGGTATAGATAAAGATGATTTTCAACAAAACCAATATACAACGACAACAAATTGGACGGATTATGTTACCGGAAGTTATGATTATACCGGAAGTATAACAAAACTGTGGGCGCGTATTGCCGGTTGGGGACAATATTTTTGGGATGAATATCAAGTTACTACATATTGGAATCAAATTGATGTAACGGTGCAAACGTATTTTGAAATAATACAGCCACAAATTATTGCTACTGAAATGCAAACAATAAATACAATCGACATTGTACCGGAAATAGAAGAAATACCAATGCAAGATATTGTAGAAGATTTTGGTTTAGAAAATTTTACTACAGTAGAAGTTGAAACTGTCGATGTATTAGATGAAATTCCCGTAATGGATGACATGCCAATTTTTGATGAAATATCAGAAGTAAATGTTGCGGCTGTAGAAGAAATACAACAATTAGATATAGAGCCTGAAATTGTCGAAGTTGAAACTAAAATAGTAGAAACTGAGGTAAAACCAGAAATATCAGAAATAAAAGAGCCTACAAATGAGCCTACAGAGCCGGTAGAGGATGTTGAGGTATCAGAAGTACCCACAGAAACAGAAGATAAACAGCCAGAACAACAAGCCGAAGAAACTGAAGCTGAAGAAAAACCAATACAAGTAACGGAGAAAAAAGATGCCGTACAAGAGAGTAAAAAAGAAAGTAGTGAAAGCAAACAAAAACCAGAAGAAGAAAAAAAAGAAAGCGTAAAACAAGATCCTAAAAAAACTGTAGCAGAAAAGAAAACTGAAAAAGCCAAACAAATAATGTCTAACTTTGATTCTCTTTATACAGTTGAAGCACAAAACACACAGTTATTATTAATTATGGCGTTAGGTGCAGATATACAAAGTACGACTAGTCAATTACCACCACAAATTAATTTACAAGAAACAATTAACATACAAGAAAATGTAGTTCTGGATGATTTATACGGTGATTATATGTCTGTCGGTAGTTCATTAAAATTCCAAGCAATGGTGGATAGCCAATATGAGTGAAATAGAAGTCGGTGGTATAAAAATAAAAGCTAGTAAATGGCTTATAATAATATTGCCATTAATAAGTACAGCGGCGGGGGGACTCTGGTACGGATTTACGCTGTGGCAAGAATTTTTAAATCTCAAGGCAACCGTAGAAAGTTATCAAGCACCAGATCTTAGCGGATATGAAGAACAGTTAGGTGTATTTGAAGAACGTATAGACGGTTTAGAAACAGCTATAGAAACACGCGTAGCGGCCTTAGAAGATAGTCTAACAGTTAAGATCGACTCCTCTTATGAACTAATAGAAAAATCAGAAGAAACTTTACGTGACGTTAAAACAACTATGCGTAATGAAATAAATACAATGCAAGATATTATCACCGAGCAAGATACTAGAAATCGTAATGTCGAAAATAACGTAAGAAGTATAATTCGGTCATTTGAAAGCGATCAAAGAAATACTGCCGATCATAACAGCGACCGTTTTCAATCTCAAACTAATCGTTTAACAGAAGCCTTTGATAAACGAATAGAACTTAATGACATAAAAATGAAAGAAATAGAGGAGCGAATTATGCGTGTATTGAAAAATCCGTTAGTAGGTCAATGAAAAAAACTAGCCCTACAGAATTAGCTTTAAAAGCATTAAAAAAAATAGAACAGCATGAAAAAGAATGTGGTGAACGGTGGGCGGAAGCAACCGTACAATTAGAACTATTAAAAAAATCTGTCGTTCAACATGGTAAACGCTGGGAAAAATCCGCATGGATAATTATTACCGGAATAGGTTTTACTTTAATAACTTTATTTATAAAAGATTCTATTTAATATTTGTATAAACGTCGAGGATCTATACTTAATTCTAGTTTAGGTAGATCCGGTGAATATCTTACATGCTTTTATTTAGAACAATTTGATTGCAAACCTACGATTACGCGATCAGATGGTTTTGATATTATAGCTGAATATAATCAAAAAATAATTCGTATAGAAGTTAAATCATGTTCACAAAGTAATATTAGAAGAACAGATTTTCAGTTTAGTACGGTTCGCGGCGGTAATAGAAGATTATTAACAATAGAAGATTGTGATATTGTCGCTCTAGTCTGTATCCCATTTATGCATGTCGAATTTATACATATATCCCAAGTAAATAAAACTAGGATTCGCCGTAAAAGAAGTCATTTTTTTTCACATGGTTTAGAAGAAAGAACTTGGATTAAATCAATAAATAGGATGGAATAATGGATTGGTCACAATTTAAAAACTTTTCAGAAGATGAATTTAAATGTCAGCATACCGGTCATTCTGGTATGGACGAAGAATTTTTAAAAAAATTACAGAGTTTGCGGACGCTTTATAATAAGCCAATGCGAATTACTAGCGGTTTCCGTCATCCCACACACCCAATAGAAAAGAAAAAATCTAAACCCGGAGCGCATAGTACCGGACATGCTTGCGATATAGCATGTAGTGGTAAAGAAGCCTTCGAGTTAATTGTATTGGGCTTACGTGTCGGTATGACCGGAATAGGGGTTTCTCAACGACGTGGTTTACCCCGGTTCATCCATTTGGATGATATAATTAAACGTCCACGTCCTAATATATGGAGTTATTAAATGGTAGGAATGTTAATTAGAAGATTTAAAGAACCGTCATCATACGCTGGTTTCTCAGCAATCGCTTTGACGTTCGGTATGAGTTCAGAACTATACAATCAAATCGCAATAGCATTAGCTGGCATATGCGGTGTAATTTCAATGATAATGAAAGATCCCGGGAATCCAGAGGAAAAATAATGTTTAGTTTTTTCGGATCTTTATTCGGACTATTAAAGGGTGTCGGGTTATATTTTATATCCCGACGCGCTAATCAAGCCGACATATACAAGGAAATAATAGAAGATGTTGACACAGCTAAACGGGTTAAAAAAAGTCTTAATGTTAAGTCTGCTAGTTCTATCGCTAAACGGTTGCGAAAGTATCAGCGGGACTAAAAGTTATTGCTCGGTTGCAGATATTATAACTGTATCTAAAGATGATGTCTTAACCGAACAAACAACAAAAGAACTTTTAATTCATAATGTAACTTATGATGCTATTTGTGGTTAATACTAGATTACACTAGATTACACTATATTACATTACATTACATTGGTGGACAAATAAATCTTTAAAAAACCCCAGAAAACAGCCGTTCTGAGTCCCGTAATCAGAGAGTCAGAACGTCTGTAAGTCATTGTTTTTAAAGAGTTTTTTTTAGGCTTCTTAACCACCTCTTAACCACGGTGGCTAAATCGCTTCTTTTTTATTAGAAACTACCTTTAAACCGGTAGCTTTTAGTAACATTTTACTAGCTAGATCAGCTTCTTCATTTTGCATATGCGGATCTAAATGCGAGTAAACTTGTTCAGTTATAGTTGAATTACTATGACCAGCAATTTTTGCTATCTTAAACATCGACACACTATTTCTAGCAAGATTAGTTAAGCAATGATGTCGTAAGTTATGAAAAGATATTCTTTCTATTACCGGCAAATGCGGTTCATATAATCCAGCTTTTCTTCTGGCTCTATCAAATAAATGAGTAGCCTTATTACTATTAATAGAACGACCATTATGTTCGCATATATAATTACTTTTATTATTATCAATCGCATGTTGTATAAAAGGTAATAATGCTTGTGGTATTTTATTAATCGCCCTTCCTTTTCTCCTTCCTTCTAAGTCTGGATTATTAAAATCTATGACTCCATTCTTTACTCTATCTTTAGTCAAATCTAAACATGCTTGGCGACGAGCCGCCATAGTTGATGAAATTAATACAGCTAAATGCAATCCTTTAGATACTTCTTGGCAAGCATCCAACAATCTTGAAAATTCATCATCCGTTAATACACGTTCACGTCTACCTGATTTAGCTAATATTTTTATTTTAATAGGCGCAGAATGTAATTTAGGCTCTTTTAATTCTCCGGTGTGTGGATTACGATTACCAAAAGCAAAATTTAAAGCCGCCGATAAATCTGTTAAATCTCTCGATAATGTTTGTTCGGTAGCATCTATATTTTTTAATTTACGATATTCTTCTATATAAGCATATCCATCTACGCGGGTAAATTCGTCAGCGTCAATCTTACCAAAAAACATATGTAACCTTTTTAAACGATAATCTAATCGTTTAGTTTCGTTACCTCGCTTTTCAATACTGTTTCTCCAATCATCAAGTAACTCTCCAACAGAAATATAATTATTAAATTGTTCTTCTGTTTTTTGTATTAAATTTTCAAGCGTTACTTTTGCTTGTTTAATGTCTGTTGTATGTAAGCTGATTTTGTTAACTTTACCTTTTGGTCTAGCATAATAGACGAATCCTTCTTTAATCTTTCGTTTAAAAATAATCCATCCTTTAAAGCTAAAGGTATCTTCGTTTTGTCTTGGCATAAATGTTCTCCTTTTTCGTATGCTTCGATTAAATTTAATTGAAAACGTATTTTGTTCCCAATCCTAAAATGTGGCAATTTATCTATACTATTATAAATTGTCCGCTTGTTTACTGACCATCTCTCGGCCAATTCTAACGGGGTAAGTATCATATCTATCCTTTCTCACAGTAACCCCAAGTTCCATTATTGTTCTCCTATTCAATATCTTTATAGTCAAATCCATATACACGTACTGTATTTCTGTACCCAAAATCCTTTTCTAAAATTTTCTTTTCACACATCCTATTAATAACTTGTGTAATACTATTCAACGATTTCGGTTGTGGTAACATTCGCTCTTGTATCTGTTTATAAGACGGCGCATGATTATTATCATCCCAATACGTCTTTATTATCCGATATACTTGTGATTCTTTTGGTGTCATTTATTTCTCCTAGATTATTAAATTAAAAAGACGCTTTTTGAAACATTCCAAACATAGGATTTATATTCTCGATGTCTGTTAAATCGTGATCTTTTAAAATCAATTTTCCGGTAGCGTTTACAATACTAAAGAACCTATTAGTACTTTGATTATTAGTATCGTTATTGTAAGTTATTAATTTTCCAAGATACGACAATCTTTTTTCTGGATGTTTTAAATCTTCTTTTAAAGTAATGTGCGAAAACGTAGAAGTATATCCAGCAAATTGATCTGTCGTAGTTTCCGTATCTATAAAAACTAATAAAAAATCAGAAAATACTTTATGTGCTGAACGCGCGTGAACTATCATGGTATAAACATTATCATAATTAATACCTTCTATATAAGGAATAGAACTTACATACGGCGGACGTAAATTAGGTATTACTAAACCATCTAACGGATAACCAATTAAAGGTACTTCTATTGTTGTTATACCACTAGCACCTAAATTTGATTCATGCGTTTGTACATATTCTTTTAATTGTGGAATAGATAAAAGTCTTTTTCTTAAATCTGCCGGAAGGTTAGGTATATCTTTTTGCATATGATAAGTAATAGTACTTGGCGAACATTGAACTTGCAAAGCTATGTTTCTCTGGCTCATGCCGCCTTGTTTATTATTATATTGTTTTGTTAATTCTCTTAAACCACGCATAATATCTCTATCAATTTTTCTTTCGCTATAATTAGTAGCGACCTTTTTTTCGTATTTAGGCATCTCCATTTTAGTTCTCCTTTTATTACATACTGTATTTATTAATACATATATTTAACTACATTTAAACATTTATTACATACTTTAACCATGTAGTAATATCAAAAACATGACTCTATTCTTTGATCATGTCAAATCGTTCGAATAATATAATACAAATTCAAACAGTTTATACATGTCGTAAGTGTAGGGCTAAACATAATGTTTACAACCCTGACGGCGATGTTGAGCGGTTAAAATGTGAAAGATGTTTTAATAAATATTTTACTAAAGATTTAGATAACGGAAAAATTGAATTGGGAATCACCCCAGAGGAAGTAAAGAAAATATGGTTAAAAAAATAGAAAGAATACTAGCCGTAGATCAAGGAAACGAATCAGGTTTTGCTGTACAAATTGGAGATCGGATTACTTGGGGATCAAGAAGTTTTAAACATTATCACGATAACGCCGCTCGCTGGTTTGCATTTCACGGATGGTTTTCAGATTTAATTTTAGAAAACGAGCCTAAATGTATTGCTTATGAAAAACCTTTTTTTAGAGGTAAAGCATCTATGCAGTTATACGGTTATGCCGTTCTTATAGAAATGATTGCACATATATATGAAACACCTTGTTTAGAAGTACACGGACAAACAATAAAAAAACACGCTGGTATTAAAAGCGGTAAACCAATTCAAGAAGCCGAAAATAGGTGGGGACATATTGCCCCAATAGCAAACGACCATGAAGCCGATGCATTATGGCTATTAGATTATGTTGCTACAAATGCGGAGTATACCAAATGAAACCACGTTTATTAGTTTGGGCTACGACCGATACTCTGAGCGTAACTGTCGGTGATAAATATTACAAACAAAAGATTACAAGAGAACAACTCTTATATCTTGCTCAATTATTTTTAGAGAAAGCAATGGAAGGACGTAAGAGTGATTAAAGATCCGTTTGAACATCATGGTATAGAACATTTATCGGCAAGTCAGTTAGTACAGTTTGCACGCGATCCGGCACATTATGTTTTAGATCGTTTAATATTAAAATCACAATTTAAAGCAAATCCATATACAGCTAGAGGGCAAGCGGCGGAGTCTGCATTAGCTGAAAAATTATTTGATCCTAAAAAAGATGACGAAATAATTATAAAAGAAGCCCATGAAAAATATCACAAAGATTTATTGTTTCAAGAATCAGAATTAAAAGACAAACAAAAAGAATTAATAGAGCCTATGTATAATTTAAGTTATGACGCTTTAAAAGATTATGGCGTACCTACTAGGCCAAATCAATTTCAACATAAAATTACATTAGATATAGGTAAAGAATTTCC
>CEUI01021535.1_pt1 | contig 17827 bp, 7 predicted proteins | sample 531411 | NCBI WGS metagenome assembly CEUI01 (sample SAMEA2622841, study PRJEB7988) | marine metagenome | isolation source: saline water (ENVO:00002010), including
ACGATTAATGCCTACTATTGGATATCGGAAGACGATATTTTCACGAGCCCAGGCTGGTACCATGTGGTGTTCAGCGCCGACCAGCTTAACTGGAAGAGGGAAGACTTCTTAGGGAGTTACTCCAAAGCGAACCGAGAGAGTTTATCCTTTAACAGCAGTAATAACTCTTATCTTAACATGATTAATGGCGCCACTACCGCCGCTACGTGGCAAACAAAGATGAGCAGCGAGTTCGGCGCTAGCCCACAAGACTGGAGTATCAGTTTTTGGTACCGACCACCTCAAGACATCCAGAACGCGACAGGCGGCACCCAGATTATTAGTCTTGAGGATTCCTCAGGAAATCTCGTGCATGGAATTGGGTACGTTGATGATAGCCGATATATCACCTATTACAGCTCTAACATGACCGGTAGCCCCCCCGCTGGCTCCCAGCCCGAAGCTCGCACGGGCACGGGGTGGCACCACTATACCGTAACTTATGCGGTTTCGGGCGGCGCCGGTTCTCAGGTTAAGATGTATCGCAATGGGGTATTTGTGAGCAAGTTCGCCGCCGGCGGCGCAGGAGGCGGGAAGAACGCCTATACAATTGACGGACCATGTAGAATAGGTCAGGCGCCTGCAGGCGGTACGTATCTTACTGGTGCTCTATGTGATTTTGCTATTTGGGACCGGGTATTGACCCATGCGGAGATTCGCGGCGTATCGGGCTGGCGCGGAGGCGCTTACGAGGGCCCCCTCCGTTCCGATCTCAATGCATTGGTGCCCACCTCCACTGCCACGTTCATCGGCGCCCCATCCGCCGGTAATCTCATCTCCTTCTGGCCTATGACTTTCGGGACGGACGGAACCAACACCACTACTAACGATCTGCAGTCGGCACCACCCTGGGCCGCCGGCCTGCTTTATAATAAAGCCCGCTGCCGCGCTCTTGCGAAGAATGAATTGGCCCTGTCTTGCTCCAATTTTGAACTCGCGGACATGACTCGCGAACAGGGCCCGGCGTTCATGTCGGCATCGACCGGGAATTTGAATGGACATGGAACCCATCAGCGCTACTTGGTCTATAGATCAGGAACCGGCCGGAAGGGCTCCACCATCTATGTGAACGGTATCTCCGCGGCCACTAGTTCAGCTTTCCTGAGCGGCAGTAACCACGGAACGGCCCGCACAGGCTCCAATCAGGCTATCGGCGGTGAGAAGGCTGCAATGACGGCATTCGCTCCCATTTATGGAGGAGTGATCGCCACAAACCTCTTCGGAGCCCCTCACGGAGCCGCCGGCGTAGGCATAGGACAGATTGCTGTTTGGCGCGACGTCTATACTCCGTCTCCCCACGCGCCGGTTGGTGCCGCTCATGCGACCAGTTCCGCGTGGGTTAACAACTTCATGACAGCCAAGACGACTTCGTCTTATCAAGATCCAGCCACCGCCCCATGTACGCTTGGCGCTTCGAGTGGAACCCCGTCAGGAGGAAAAAATCGAGGGTGGACAGACCTTACCTCCTCTACTCCTCATGCGGGCTTTAATTATTCTTTGAACATAAAGAACTGGTGGAAATTTGGACCTAACCCAGATGTGGGTCGTGTGTATGACAAGGGCCCTGCTTCTCAAGACTTCCAGGGAGGGTGGGACACCCTGGCGATCTCGGCATCCGCCGAGACGAACTATACACGTAACGCCTTCTCGGCTTCAGAGCTTGCCGCTTATGGGGGCGGTACATGGAGTAAAACCACAACTGGCCAAACCGCCAACTGTGGAGGCAACCTTAACTTTTTAGTTCCCCAGCGAACCGGCTCGGACTCTCAAGAGACAGTGATCGTTAACCGTTATGCCGGCTCTGGTTATGAAGTCATGTCTTTGGGTTATATGGACCCGGCTCACACCGAGATGTCGGTCTATAACGCTGCGCCTTATCATAACTTAGCTATTATTGATCATGGCCTCTCGGGTAACGTCCCGGCCGACCCAATCGCTGCACAAACAATCACAGTTGTGGATCAGATCGGAAAGAACCGAGGCCTCGACCAACGCGCCTCACTTCGCTGTGGTAAGTTCGGCGCAGACGCTGCTTTCGGCCCAGGAGTCCAACCGTCTTCATCTTACCCAGCGCTGCCTTCTTGGCACAAGACAAACAGCAACCGCAAGCGCTTCATGTTCAGTTCAGCTACTAAGGGACAGTACTACACAGCATCAGTTTATGACAACCTCTTTGTGCAGCATCAGATCCCGCGTTCAGAACAACAGTATGCGTGGGTGACAGCGTCGCTGCAGCGAGGGCTCCTCCCGGCACAGAATCGAAGAATTCTGGGACTGAATGCTCCGGCTAGTGTGACTGCCTCAACGTGGCCGTTAGCCATAGAGGCGGACTATACCGTCGGAACTAAGGGTTATCCCTCTGGGTTAGCGCCGTTCCCCTTGAACCCCCGCACGGGGCCTGTAAAGCCTGCATTCGTAGGCGCCAATCTTATTGGGCCGGCCGTTGCATCTCCGGTCAACTTAGCGACACACACCCTTGAGCGCTCGCTAGGTGCCTTTGACTCAGAGTCCCTGTATATGAGTGGTACCCTGGGAAGCGACACCTCGAACTATGCTCGGGTGGATATAGGGCCCACCGCTGAGTGGAATCCTATAGTGGGCGGTAGCGGCGCCAGCGCTAAGGCTTTCAGTGTGGCGACCTGGATAATGGCCCCTACGGGCTCACCGGGAACCTATTCCCCTCGCGTGTTTGATATGGGAAGCGGTGATCGGGCCTTGCTGCAAACTGATTATGGGGGTAATCGCTTTAAGCATACGTTTGTAATCAACGGTCTGACCACAGACGGCCAAATCACGGGCCCCCCGCTTTCCTACGGTAAATGGTATCATGTGGTGGTGACGTTTAAGGGAGGAGATCCTGACGGCAGTAGTACACGAAACTTCATGAGGCTTTATATAAATGGTATCGGCACTAGCTCGGTAACACAGGAGCTGGATAATCCAGCTTCTATTAGTGGAGATTCTTATATTGGCGAACGCGGCCTTGGCGATCGAAACTGGGTTGGAAATATGAATGAGTTTCAGATCTACGATACCGAATTGACAGCTCGCAATGTACATGCTTTGTATAACTATGGAGCACCGGCAGAGCCCTATCGTCTCAAATCTAATGATTCTACTTTCCCAAGTGACAAGTTGGTGGCATGGTATCGGATGGGTGATGCCCCGGGCGATAGTCTGGGTAGCGGCGGCAATATTCATAATGCGGCGGTCAACCATACGCTTTACAAGGGCGGCCAGTTCGACGGTCATTTGGAGACCAACGGAACAGGAGTCATTAGGGCCACCTCTTCGGTGCCCCCTGCATCGATGAACTACTCCTTTAACTCTATGATACTACATCGGCAGGGCCCCTATGGTTGGCCTACGTGGAAGCAAATCCGAGCCGGCGAATCACCCGTGGCTCGAAAGCTACGGTCCAAGAACTTGATCGGTCAGATCGTGCCCCCTTCTCCCGTTCCGAATATTATCAACAATGTGCAAGTGGGAAGTGTACCAGCGCTTCAGGCCAATAGTTTTGTGGATTATTACGAGCCACCCGTTAATAGCAAGTATGGGGCCGTGCAGTTTTATTTTGAAGACAACACCACGGATTCCAATCCGGACAATAATGTTACATTGCGGACGACTTACGGTAATGATCTTGAGTACTTTAACAATGATGCGTTAAATAACCGCCTAGGTCTCCAGATTGACCTGGACAAGCCGATGGCCTTCGACACAGTACGCAACTACTTGGTGGACAGTGACCTCAGCACGGTGGTGACCTATACTGAAAGCATGTATCCCGCTGCCCGGAACATGTATAGTGAACAGATTCGTGGACGCGCAAAGTATAATATCGACAATATTTGGAATGACAATCGCCAGAAGAGAAGTGAGTTTTTAACCGGTGGCTATAGGAATATGGGATATAGGAAGGGCCTCCAGGTTGCGTCGATGATGTATAAAAACCCGGGAACCTATACCACGGCTAGTGTATGGCCCCTTGATGGTCATCTTAATTTTGAGACTACGGCCTCTCAAATATGGTGGGATGGATCCGGCGAATTACAAACGGCATTTACTCGTTTTGGATATGCAGGATCCACCCCCGCGGGCTTTGATATTGCTGGTGGACCGGCCTATGTATATCGAATTTGGCAGGGTTATAACGATAATACTCAATTTTATCCCATTTTCGGGGGAGATTCAAAATGGGATGCCCCTGCCGCCGCCGGCAAGCATCCCTATGAAAACTATTCTAGCTGGTCCGAACAGATTCGACTGGCCGCGCAGAACAGTAGTATCATTCCAGAGTTTAGAATTTCCGAACACCTAGAGACGTTTATTGGAAAGAAAGAGAGTGATTTCTTGGCCGATGTCCCGGGCTTATATGAGATTTCGGGTACTGTGCTTGCTAATAGTTCACATCCTAAGTTTTTCCGTACCTATAGCAATAGTGATTTCATGAAATATTTCGGGGCTATCGATGGGGATCTTAATGATGAACGCTCGGGGGACTTGAAAATTTCTCGCGACCGCATAAAACTGAAGGCTTCCGCACTTTTGAAATTTTTACCCTACAAGGGTTTCTATCCGGCCGAACGGGGTCTGTATTTGGCCAATAAGTTCTCTGCTTCGGTGGAGCCTTTTCTTCTATATCCTCAGCACTTCCCTCCATCTACGGCGCCTCGCGTGGGAATGTGTCGTATTGCGTTCGAGCCCTTGTTCGCTCCGGGAATCTTGTTCAATACAGTGAAATCCGGCATTGCGGTCAGCTATCCTATTTTGATAAACACAGGCTCCGTTAGCCCAGCCTCCCCGCGATATATGGCTAACGTTGACGTCCCTTCGGCTTTCGGCACCGGAGGCCGGTCAGGCCCCACTCCCGACCCGGCCGCCCCCTCCGGGTTGGCGTTTCAGAATATGCTTACCCTTACTGGCTCTGAGCCACGCCGCGGTTATGTGATAAAGCAATTGCCTTTTGAGGCTATTTATAAGCCGGCTCAATATTATAATGATGATTATATTCTTAATTTGACAGTTAGAACCGGCAAGTCCGGCGAGTCCAACGATCGTAAGGTGCTGTACGACACCGCTACCACCTATGCTTCATATCAGAAGATTTATGCTGGTGGTAGCGTCCTCGGCGGTTGTGCCTATTGTAGGCCGGCCGTTGTTCAGTTCGGCCAAGGCCTTGCAAGTGCCACTAGGTTGTATGAATTAGCCGCCGATAATTTCTTATGCGAAACCACCAACTTTTTCATGGACTCTCTGACATCCTTCCAGTCCGCCCGAGAAGAAGAGTTTATGCCGGTGGTGAGTGGGTCGACTTACACAATGAAACTGGACCTCTATCGAACTATGCGGAGTGGATCGAGCGCCACCGAACTTAAACCAGATCGCACCAAATTTGAGATGTTCAACCGGATCTCGGCTTTTGGATTCCCCATAGCTTCAACCGAGGATGTTAATTATAAGGGGGCGTTTGCCCATCTTACCCCCGCTTATTATGCGGGAGTAGGAGCCGCCACCTTTAGCTTTACAGCGAGGTATACTGGGGTTCCAACCTTAGATGAAATTTTAGCCCAAACTATCATAACCTACGAACGCGATGAATATACACCCTTTTCCCAAACCTGGGCTGAAGGAACGGACCCCCGCCAGCAAATAGATAGTCAGTTTAACTTAACTCAGATTTTATCGGAGGTGCCTGATCAAACCACCGCACAAAAGAAAAGGTGGCTTATTCAGTCTAAGTTTGAGACCCCGATTCTTAATTTTGCCAACGCTACTTACTCGGTGAGTGTAAGTTCTTCCGTGCCTTATGTGCCCTCGGGACCTATTGCCGGGAGGACCAGAACAACGGCACCTAATGAGCTTATTCACAAGGGGATGTGGCAACAGTACGGAGTCATCCCCACGGGATCTACGGGAGTGTTTGCTCAGCTGCGAGATGGACCTCCTCCGTCTACTACGTCTACTGTTGGCTCCTTCTCGTTGGCAGACATTGTTGGGTTTGGCACCAGCTCTCCCCGCCGCGTCGGTTCTTTGAAAAAAGAGGCGAAACTCGAAGAAGCAGTTATTGCTATTCCTTATAAGGTTAGTAAAAATAAACGTAAATTCTTTAAAGTCAACAAGAGAATGCGCAATACAGCGATGTTCCGAAACTTAACGGCCGCTATGGATAAATATATCTTCCCGCCCAAGTTTGATTTCTTGCGTCATAATACAGTCAATCCTGTTTTGACATATGTCTTTGAGTTCTCGGTGGATATCACTCAACAAGATATCGCCGATATGTGGCAGAACTTGCCGCCGGATATTGAGTCGCGCATGACAGAACAGGAAGTTATTGTCGAGGACCGCGAACTTTTGAATCTGATGGCCTCTACTACGGATAAAATCGAGTGGATGGTTTTCAAGGTGAAGAAGCGAGCCAAGAAGGATTATGAAAAGTATCGGCGCTCCTTAGTTACTGACAATACCGACGCGTTCCCGGAGACAATTCCGGACTACACTTACAATTGGCCTTACGACTACTTCTCTTTGGTCGAGTTGGCCAACATCGAGGCGACAGCTCAATGGACATCGAAGGACATGCAATACGAAATCTCGGACAACGATGCCGGAGACCTCGACGGCCGGCCGCCTACGGCCGGAAGAATGGAGATTGCCTCAATTCCGAACGCTAGTAACCGCCAAGCGCCACCGGAACCTAATCGCCAAATGCGCGCGCAAACTCCGAGAGTGGAGGAGGTGCCAAGGAGACGCGGCCCCGACCTCCCGCGGCCCGAAGACTTCCTCCGTCGTCTCCGCCGCGATCCGAGGAGAACGAGAGGAGATGAATCCTAATGGAATTCTTTAATAAGAAAGAAGAAGTTTTAGACTTTCAACTTACAGAGTACGGCAAATATCTTCTGTCCCTCGGGCGCCTTAAGCCTGTCTACTATGCGTTTTTTGATGACGATGTAGTCTATGATACCAACTGTGCGGGCTTTACCGAGAATCAGAACGAGGCCGAGCCCCGCATACAGTCTAACACCCCCAATCTTAAAGTGATTCCTACTCGCACGGGCGCCGAACAACGCGTCGCTTCATTTGTTCAGGAGATTACCGATCTGGTAGGACCCAACACTGATGTGGCGGATGACTTGCAGGTTTTTAGTCAGGTGGAGCCTTTTGCTGAAAAGGGCCGCTTAAATGCTCATGCTATTGGGCGCTCCTCCTTAGATTCCCGACACGACGCCGCGTGGGATGTTCAACTGCATTCCACCCCTGAGATAGCTTCAAGTACTACTTATCTTAATACGGGCTATACGGTCGCTCCGGGCGCAGATGGTCCTGTCCGTTTTTATGCTACGGGCTCCGAGGGGGGTGTAGAAAATATTCCCCAACTCAACATCAACATAGATTATCAAATGTTCTATAGTGATGTGGATAGTGTTAACTTTGAGAATCCTCGTGAGACCATTTTTACTATTCCCGGAGGGGACCTTTATCTAACTGTAGAAAACAACTATTTATTGTTGGAGATAACTGAACAGAACACCCCCTTTGATAAAGACAATTTCGATATCGAAGTCTACGCGTCTGGTTCAGACGGCAATTATACTCAACTTGCATTCACTCCTACAGGAAGTTCTATGTTTGCTCCAGAAAGACCAATCGAAAATGATTTAAATCTGCCGGGGAATGTAGAATATTATATAAACATTCTTATGGATGACGACATCGCTCAGTCTACTTATGCTGAATGGAATGTGCCGGTCGACACCGCCGACCGCCCCGGCCTTGTCCGAGATATCTATGAATCCGATAACGAGGAGCCCTGCTGATGGCTATCTCCCCTTTGATGTTCGAATCTTCTCAACAGATTCCTTTTGCTAATCTTCAACAGGCTACGCTATCTTACAACGCCGAGAACGAGGCGGTAGTCAAGCTACAGATATCTAACGAGTTAGCAAAGCTTCCTTCACCCGAGCAGAATATTGGGTTTGGTAATTTTGTGTTTTTGAGTACTGAAAAGGGCACCCTGGATGCAATGCTTTATGATGACACCGGACACCCGGACATGTCGCGCCTTAAAACACTCATCAAGGGAACCAAACTTAGCACCTCTCAAGTGCGCAATAAAGAGTTTTTGCTGACCGCACAAGACTTTCACTTCAAAACTCTCATGTCCTCTCACGATACTGAGAGGAAGATCCACCAGTATGTCTATAGCGAAGAAAGTGTACTGCGTGACACGAAGGGTGGGTCCGCTACTACCGGCCTCCTCGTCGCTGCCCATACGCAGGATGATGAGATATTGGGTCTTGACTCTAGGGAGGTCTCCTCTCTCTATGTTCTGGTCGCCTCCTATCGTATAGTGGGGGAGATGTGCTTTATAGGAAATGTTTCTCGGGAAACTCTCTTAGAGAATAACGTCAGTGCGGCCACGTCCCACCTTTATCGTCTTACTACTACCATGGAAGGCTATGGTCAGCAGGGAGATGTCTGGCCTGGCCCTATTCATACTCACCACAATCTTATCATGGCAGGCGATTATCATACCGACGAGGAGCACCCCGCCCTTACCCCGTCGGTGGTGGAAAACCTTAAGATTCAGGATTTGCGCTTTTTGTCATCTGCTCGTCAGTTAAGTTTTGAAAATGTCCCGGCCCCTTATGAAGACAAGCCTTATTTTTCTCCCGTGACTCTTTCGCGGAATCCGTCGGGAGAAATCTTAGGAATGTTTGCTTTCGATCTGCGCTCTTATGTAGTTCAAAACGCGCGCTTCGGCGGACTGATGAAGAACCCTCAGGCTCTCTTAAGCAGCGTTCAACTCGATGATATTAAACTGTACCGCCGCGTGGCTTCGGGGGGAGCTAACAGTAATGCCCTCACCCCAGGGACGGACATGAACTTGAGCGAGGTGACACCGGCACCTTTTGAATATTTCGCCTCCTTCAAAAAGGGAGACGTCCAATTGATTCAAGTTCCTAATCTAGAGAACGAGGATATATTGAATATTGTTTTTTCGGATAAAGCAGCCGCCCAGTTGGATATGGGCGTAGCAGAATATCGTGCAGAAGTTTTGATAGCCGATAACACAGCAGAGGTTTTAGGAAATCTTCGCGACATGCTTCAGGCGGGACTGAGGGATTACACAGCTCATCTCACTGGCCGCGGCAACGGGGATAAAATTTTAGAGCAGCTTATCGATGCCTACCTGGCCACCGTTAATTTTATTTTCGGCTCGCTCCCTTTTGCGGAATTCTCAATGCTTTCGTGGAAGAAAAATTTAGTTGCCTTGGGTGCTGCCGCCAATACTAATCAGGCGGACCATTTGTTGGTGAGCAACATAGTAGAAACCTTCGCCGCTCAGATATCCAATGTTCTAAAGGTGGGACAAGCGACCACTTCTCTGTCGAGTAAAAATTATTCTACTATTTATCATCCGGTCCAACCCGGCGTACTCTCTGGGGTTCATACCTTTAGACAACGCTATACTTTAAAAAATCGCAAACAGGTTGGTTTTGATTATGTGGGAGATTACTTCTCTCCGTCCTCTGGTCTTCTACCGACTGTTTCTTATGAGGCAATGTCGGAGAGGGTAAGCCAGGAAGTTACCAAGTATGCCGTTCCTAATCCTAACGCTGCTTCGATTAATACCTACGGGTATATGTCCCCCATCCAGATCAGAACAGGTCGCAAAGACCACCCTATTTCTACCATGAGTGTTCAAGTGGACACTGAAGCACTCACAGGATTGCTCCGAGACCGTGTGTCCCCTACTATTGAGTTAGCCATGGAAGAGCAGAAGTCGGCCACGACCGATATTCAAGAGTCCCTAGCCATGGCCGGAATCGCAGTGGAGCCTCTAGAGGAGAGTTTACGGGAACTGCTATTCCCGGATGCTCAGAAGTTGTCAGAGGGCGTGTCATCAGCTAACTATCTCTCACGTACCTCTAGGTTTGTAGATGACGATACTTATGTACGGGCCAGGGTTTCGGGGTCTTTCGATAGCATTTTGCGTAAAAGTACGGCACGTTCTCGAAGGATTTTCGCTGCACCCCTAGCTCGTGCGGTTTTCAATAAGCAGATGGTTCAATTTCAGCCGGTTGTTAAGATGACTAATCGCACCATTCTGCCGGGGGCCTTAGCGGTGGCAGCCGATAACGCTGCTCCCACTATAGAGGCCAAGATAGATGATGTTTCCAAGGTTATTAACTTTGATTCTCTGGTTCGGGTGGAGTATTTGAAATCTTATGATCAGCGCTTAGGCGTCTTAGCACCAGAGTGGGCAGCGTTGAATGAAGAAATTTTCAAAACCGCTCTTGACGCCGGTCGACCATTACTGTGTCGCTTAAATCGGATCGAACAAACCATCACAGCTAATAATATTTTGGATCTGGAGTCTCTCGGGACTCTGTTTAGTCTCGGCCCGGCCCAAAATGCTACTGGTCGGTCTACTTACACTAGCGTTCTAAAGAACATTTATGATTATGTTAGGAACGTAGATGCGAGCGCTAATAAAGAAATGAGAGGTCACGTTGAGATTTATTACGCCAGTAACATCCCCTTGGTGCCCCATAGTCCTTCGCCCCCCTCGCTAAGTCGTACTTCTGCAGGGGGAAGGATGTCGCTGGAGGATTCCATCCTAACGGGATACTAGACAATGACAGATAGTAGTTTCAAAACCTTATATAAGATTGTTAACGAGGCACTCGTAGGTCCCACTGAGAGGCTCAATAATCCTAATGGCTTCCATCCCATGCTGCGCCAAAACTGGAATATGAGCGATCGCCTGCGCGCAGTCTTAGGGAGATATCAAACCGTCTATAAATCTTCTAGAGGATACACACTGTGGCCCTATCCTAATCCGGGGAACGCGACGGACCACGAGTCTCCATCTCTAGGCCGGCTGGAATTCCAGACTGAAAACCTCGTTATTCAAATCTCCAATATGGAACAGATAGAAAATAGCTCTCGGTCCGCACAGATAAACCCCACCCTACAGGTTGTTCCTAAGAGTAGCGCCTGGAATTACTATAACAACATGGTTCCGGGAGCCATGAATTGGATCGGATCCTGGGAGGGGAACACGTTGCGACCGCCCCTGGCGACCCTACAGTCCAGCCGGCAGAACTTTTATAACTATATAGCAAACCCTGATTCTTTCACTGTTGTGACGCAAGACTATAAGAGCCTCCTCAATGATGACTCTCTGGTTTCTCCCCATGAGGATTATGCATGCTGTGTTTACTCCATCTCAGGCAAAAAAGACAAGAGAGAAGCCATTGGAACGTCTCTTGGGGTGCTCCCTAAATACAATTATTATGTAGGACCCTATGAGAGTGCAATTGCCCCGTCAGAGGTGTCCGAAACCTATCTTCCTAATATTTATATTATGCAATCGGAGATGCATAATGAAAGCGCAACTCCACTCACGATGTGGCATGTCGACACTCTGAATGTGGGCGGAGCCGCAGCCTATATGTTACAGGACGGCACAGCCGTTACCGAAGAAACCACTAAGACTGCTTATGAGGTATATGCCCAGACCTTCACGGGTATCTCCTCTATCCCTGCGGGCCAACTGGCGACTGCTGCCCAAAATAATTCAACATTTGTGGTGCTTAGTAGCGATGAGAAGGCCCTATTGGGAGAATATATTTCCGACACCCTGGTTCCGTTCGTAAATGAAATCCAAATCCCTCAGGATCCGCAAGCGCGGACGGGGCTCAATAGTGGACAATCTTTGTTCACTTGGATGGCTGATAAGCCCGACACCGCGGCATTTATAGATATTCTTCAGGTAATGTGCATTAATACCCTAGAGGGATATCGCGCTCCGGGTGACTCTTCGGGAGAGTATAGGGTAACTACCAAAAATGTTTTAAGTGCCACCGACGCCTCGGATATTCAGTACGAAACTGCCCAAAATTCTTATTCTTATTTGGTAAATATGATGTTGGAACTTAATAACTATGTTAATGCGATACATCCGAACCTGCAAGCTCAGACTGCAATCGCTAAAGCCCAAGATATTATTAATGAGTACGTCGACCCGACGGTCCTCCCCGCGGGAGGCCCTCCCTATCGGTTCATCCGAGATTATGCGCGCTGCCTTGACTCTGCTGGAAACGGTTTTTCCTCAGACCCCTCCGCGCGCCTTGAGATCCCTCCTGGAACCGCTCAAGCAGCCTACGCTCAAATTTTAAATGACTACCCCGCTTTCATGAGAACCTATATAGAAATTCTTCAAGGACAGTGGTGCCACACGGAGACCCTGATGTATGTAGTGAGCAAGCACGAAGTCAATGAGAATGGATCAGATGGCGCCTTAGTACAGAAGTTCTATCTCACTAATCGCTTCCGAACTGATACCTTAGGTCGTGCTATTACGTTTTACGATTCTCAGGTAAAATATGAAAAGAAGTATCGCTATAAGATCCAAAAGATGGTTGCCATTTTTGGAAATGCTTACAGCTACGACACAAGTGTCGTTTTGGACCTCAGCGAACCCGCCGCTGTTCCCGTAGAGGTCCAAAATATGGGTAACCTAAAGGTGATATTATTGCCTTATACAGCGGGCCCAGACCCCGAAGATCAAGGTCTCGAAAGCCTAATTGTAGATTCTCCTCCCGTACCCCCCGAGGTTTCGTTTTATGCTCATCAAGGCGTAGCCAATCGAGTGCGCCTCCTCTTGAATTCCAGCACCGGGGACTATCATATGCCTCCTATCGCAATTCAGGATACGGATCCAGCCTTCTTTGAGATGGAGTATGCCTCTCAGCAGGGGGCCACACTCACATATGAACAGATTCGAGAGCAGAAGAAAACCATTCACTTTAGGAGTGATGACCCAGTGGATAGATATCAGGTGTTCCGCACATCAACACCGCCAACCGGTTATGAGAGTTTTGTTGATGCGGAGCGAATTTCCCCGGATTTAGATCCAACGTACGGAACGCCCGCAGATTTTATGGACACTATAGAACCAAATGTGACGTATTATTATTGTGTGCGCTCCGTGGATGTGCATGACAACATTTCCAATCCTAGCCCCATTATTGAGGTGGAGATGGTAGATAACGCCGGCCAAATTTACTTGCGACAGAAGCCCTATGTTTTTGAAACTGTAAAACAACCGTTAACAATTTCGGGAAGGAAGTATATACTGATAGAGCCGGCAGCGCGGCAAGTTGAATATCAGAGTGATGCGCAGCCGCTTCCTGTCACAACGAACGACACCCCTACAGTGCATTTAGGGGAGGCCAATATTGCAGACAGTATTTGGAATAAGGATTTCAAGGTTCGCTTAGTAAGCAAAAAAACAGGAAGGAAAATAGATTTGAATCTAAACTTTAAGAATTCCGGTATTGTAAAAGGAAGCGAATAATGATATTTAAGACTATTTATATGAAGAGGACACTATTATGGGATTTCTAGATAATTCGGGCGACATTATTTTGGACGCCGTTTTGACTGATTTGGGGCGCAAAAGGCTCGCAGAAGGAAATGGAAGCTTTAAGGTTTCCAAGTTTGCATTAGCTGACGACGAGATTGACTACGCTCTTTATGACAAGAATAACACGAGCGGATCGGCGTACTATGATATTAATATTCTTCAGACCCCCGTCCTAGAAGCCTTTACAAACAATATGTCGAGCATGAAATCGCGATTACTTTCAGTGGCGCGAAAAGACTTACTTTACTTGCCCGTGGTAAAGATATTCAATCAGGATGCCTCGGCCCTCAATTCTCAGTTTACGAATTATGTGGTTCTTGTTGATGAGACTACGGTTAACGCTCTAAAGTCAACTGGTGGCAATACCCTTGTTGCCGGCCAACTCAACGGCAACATCCCCCAGCAGGGAAGTAAGATGGTTCGAGTTGATCAGGGTTTAGATACCCTAGAACTCTCGGCCAACAGTGTTATTAATCAAGACCTGCTTGAAACCCAATATTTTATTCAGATGGACAATCGTTTGGGCTTTATTGCTTCTCCTACGACGGATGCCAACACTAATGCTTCTTTGAGCTTTACCCCCACCACAATTGATGATGATAACATTGCTACCTATATCTTTACTCTTAATGATGAGTCTGATGTAGTGACGCGTATCCCCGAAGGAGATGCTTCATCCATTCGTGGTCCCCGGGGAACTAAGGTATCTTTCAAAATTGGGAGCAGCTTGGATGCTAAGACCTCGGGCTTCTTGTTTACGCAACTGGGAACCGTGGGTACAACTGCCATCACTGGCGAGGGGTCACTTACTCTTGCTGCTGGCACTTACAAATTTATTGATTCGACGGTGAGAATCTCCGGAGTTTCGACGGGATATACACTCGACGTACCCATTCGTTTAGTGAAAAAGAATTAGGATAAGGATTAGAAAATGGCTACTTCGTATAAAACTTTCAATGACCAAGATTCAGTTGTTACGCGGAATCTCCTACATGAGGCTATTCCCATTACGGGTACCATTGTCTCCGGTACATATACCAACAAGAGAGGGACCGAATACAACATTAAAACTTATAGCCACGGAATGTTTCAGTCGGTGTATGATTATCCTTATCTGAGTTCTTCGGCTAACCATATTTTTGATCTTACTGTGGGATATGCTGCACAGTCCGGGCTCTCCCAGTCGAGCGCTGCAAACTACAATATGCAGCCCAAGAAGATCAATATCTATAACGAGATGGCTCAGGTTTTAGTTGGCTATGATGAGACAAATACCATTCGTCGTTTTGATAGCGATGGCGATTTTACGGGGGGAACTAAGATCGATGAAGCTTATTTCTTTAACTTTACTCGCCTCCTGTCTAAAGACGAGATTAAGAAGGGGAGCTTCTCACTGACGCTGGGCGTCGGCCAAGCCTACCCCAACGGCGGTTTCCGCCAGCGCCTTCTTATCACTGACGGCAGTGGCTCGACAAGCTACAAAGTTAACTCTCCTGCTGGGGAATACGGTATTCTGCGTGCATCGGGCAGCGGCAACTCCGCTCTGCTTAACCCTGATCCCCTGTCTGGAAGTCACCCAAAGGTCGGCCTGATTTATTATCAGGCGGGTATTGCGGTGATTACCTCTTCAGTCTTCGGCCCTCTCGTAGGAGGCACAGTTCAGCTGAAGGATGGCTCCAGCGCTGCTAACTATGGTGTGGAAGCCGTCCTAACCGGATCTACCATTAATGCCAACTGCACCGCTCTACGTCATCGCATTAATAATATTTCTTTCAACAACACGACCGAGCTTAACTCCTCGGTGTACTTCTGTCGAGTAAATAATACGGACTTTAATTACTCCGGTAATCCGACCTATCTGAGTAGTAGCAAACTTGTGGTGAAGAACAATGCTAATGATCTTCCTGTGACCTATGTTACAACAGTCGGCTTGTATTCGGGGGATAACGAGTTGTTAGCAGTGGCGAAGCTTTCGGAGCCTCTCAAGAAAGATCCTACTACGGAGTTTACGTTACGAGTCCGGCTCGATTACTAATGGTTCAACGGTCATGTCATGCCTTATTACAAGTTTAGCACCAATGACGTTTACCACAATACGTTAAAGACGTATCCGAGTGTTAAATTTTTAATTTATAGTGGCTCAGCCTATTATAATAACAGGCCAAATCTTTCTGGGGCCCATAGCGACCCTATCTTGCGCACCAATGCCGGAAACATCTCTCTCTATGAACTAAATGTTGATAGGCAGTATTTTGGGTCGTCCACTAGGCTTATTGGCCCCGCCGGCCCTGCAGGCACCACTACTATCGACAACGGACTGATATATCCCTGGGTGGTAAAGAACGGTACCAGCATTGGGTTCCGTTCAACGACCCAGGGCTCGTTCAATGCTCTCAACTATGGAGATGTCATCCAGGGCACTTACCCCCTCACTTCTTCTATCAGTAAGGAGCTGTATTTAAGTACTACGCCGCGCTTTAATGCTAACCCTACCCTCACTAACGGGTTTGTATCCCATTTGCGCGCGCTCAAGAATACTATCAATAGCTACACTTATGTCAACCCTCTTATAGTTTACTCCTCTTCCACTAGTGGTCGCGACCTTGATGATGTGGAGGTGGGTTTGGTGAGTGTTCCTACTATTTTCTATGGATCGAACATCAAGCCTGGCACTATTGATCTTAAATTCTACTATACAGGTTCCCTCCTCGCACGCGCCCAAGACACCAAGCGTAATGGGGTGCTTTATACTACTACGGGGGTCCGCAGTGGTAGTGCGGTGGGTTTTGCCCTCTATGGGGAAGGGATTCTAATTCTTACAGCCTCCTATCGCCTAGGTCCGGTCGCGCAGACAGACAAGTACTATCGCAATACTAGTGATCTTCTGGTAGCCGACAACCCTAAGTGGATCTACTATGCTCAGTCCATCTCGGGGTCGGTCTGGGCACCCCAGTCTGCTTTTATCATGGAAATGAGCGGGACTCAAGAAACTCAAACTCTTACTATGTTTGCAAAGGCACCAAAGGGGGATCTTAATCAGTCCAACAACCCCACCTACCGCGAGTACTCTACGGGGAGCTTTGCTTCAGCCACTAGTAAGACCTACCTTGAAAATTCCAATATTCATATTAAAAATATTGTATCCTCATCGTATAATGACCCCACAGGTTCATTTCAAAAAACTACCTATGTTTCGCGGGTGGGAATATACGATGATGAAAAGAATCTTATTGGAATTGCTAAGTTGGCAATGCCAGTCAAAAAGACGGTCGAAAGAGGCTTTACAGTCAAAATTAAGACCGATATCTAACTTAGAGAAGAGAGGCCCCAATTGGATAAAGAAACACGACGACGGATTAGAGATCTGGAGAAAAAAGCCTCCGACCTCCGAGCCTTGGTGGACACGTTGCAAATTGCTCTTCAGAGGGCTCACAATGTTTTAGAGGACACTGAACATTATGATTATGTTTTTGCACACTCTGCCAAGTGGGCGATGAACGAAAAGATCTAAATGTCGTTCCGGGATGAAATTCTTGGAGAGTTATATCGCTCTATCCGTGACGCTATTAATAGTTTTTTGTGGATCGAGCGCTCCGGGAATACTGTGGTTTTTTATAAACGAATACCGATTGCCCCGGGAGAGTGGGAGATGAAAAAAGTGACTGTTTCGTTTCGCATAAAAATAGAAGAATCCGATATTAAGCCGATTTATGCCCTGGAAGGACTAGGAGATTTAGATGACCTCAAAACCGTCGATTAATCGTTCGCGCCATCTGTTGAAAACCTTTACGTGGCGCACCGTAGGAACCCTAGATACGATTGCACTTGGGTGGCTTGTATCCGGAGATCCGACGGTGGGGCTCACCATTGGCTCTCTAGAGGTCGTCACAAAGATGATATTGTACTATGCTCACGAGCGGGTGTGGTATAAGATAGACTTTGGAGTAAAGAGGAATAAATGATTTTAGGAATAGATGTCTCCACTAGTATTACAGGCTATACTCTGCTAGATGAAACAGGCAAAATTGTAGAGTGCGGCCATGTGGATATGCGCAAAGAGAAGAACTTCTTTAAGAAGGTGGCACTTGTGGAGGATGCCCTCGCACGCATCACGAGCTACGCCACCATTCACGCGGTATACATCGAGCAGCCGTTTTTATTTTTCAAGTCCGGCGGCTCTTCCGCCGCGACGATGGCCGCGCTGCAAAAATTTAATGGCGTTGTGTCGTGGATATGCTATAATTTATTTGACCTTGAGCCCAAGTACTTGAAGGCCCAGGAAGCGCGAAAGCTTTGCTCTATTAAGGTCCCCCGCGGCCAGAAGGCAAAGAAGGTTGTCATGGATTT
>CEUI01013427.1_pt1 | contig 17781 bp, 16 predicted proteins | sample 531411 | NCBI WGS metagenome assembly CEUI01 (sample SAMEA2622841, study PRJEB7988) | marine metagenome | isolation source: saline water (ENVO:00002010), including
TTCTTATTTTATTCTATAATCCACACTTTAAACAAATTACTCCATCTATACAGTGTATCTATATCTATATCATAAAATGCTAATTTGCAGTAACTATTTTTTATTTCTTTTAAGCCACATTCATTTTTAAAAATATCACAACCATCTTTTTTATTCACTCCTTTTAGATAAAGAAATGTTCTATCTCCTGCTGGGCCACCGATTGTTAATGTTTTTACTTTAAATTCCATCTTGTTACTCCTTGTTTGTTTTTCCCTGTCACTCCTATATATTAAAAATAATAAATCACAATACCTAATGTTTTCTTTAAGTTTTTTAAAATAATTTTAGTTATAGAGGAGAATTAGATACAAGAATCCCTATAAAAGAGATTCTTGTGGCTTATGAGTACATGAGGTAGAGGAAGTTTAAATCTGTTCTTCTAGTCTAAGTGTTACAGAATGAAGGTTCTCAGTTGTTCTTCTGATTTTATAGTCAGTCATTCTGACTAAGACAAAATTATGAGGTGATGGGTCTGTTCTATTTAATTGCATTATCATTGGAAGTTCTCCCCCATTTGTACGGTGGACGATATTAGTATAGAAGTCTCTTGCATAATCAATATTATACATTGATTTATTATTCCCTGCTGTGTATTGACCATTATCCCAATTTTCTGCTGAATCTACTCCATTAGGTCCTACCCAGTGACCATTTTGATTTAACATTGGATTTTGGGGCATAATGTTAGTTGCAGGGATAGAATCAAAATTTATATCCCAAACCCTTAATCCTGTTTTTCTTCTATGTGTTTGAGCATGGTCAAATAAATTGTGTTTTTGTCCAGCATTTATGTTTTGAACATTGTTATAAAGGCTATCTTTTAAACCAAAAGGCTCTGTTCCCATATCTCCTATTCCATAGGATTCACCAAGCCAAGAATCAGTCCTATTCCATTTTGATGCAGATATTGTTTCACCATATATATTTTTTGTAGTTTTTTTATCATATTGATATGAAAGCCTAGTATTAATACTACATGAAGTTGTAAAAGGGAAGTCATAATATCTACCCCAAAGAATAGATGAAAATTTTGCATCAACATCTGATTCCCAAAACTGACCACTTGCACTGAAAATTCTAAGGCCCATACCTAATGAATATTTATTTGCCATACTTCCAAGTTCAAATACACTAAAACCATTGTAGTCAAATCTTGCATTAGCAGGTGCATTTACAATGTTTCTATCAAAGGCATCTATTAAATCAGTTTGCTCCATTAATTCACTTTCATTTTTCACACCTCTTATCTGATGAAATTCATATCTTTCAGGACATGTTGCAAAATTATGATTTAGAATCATTGCATAATTGAAATCCCATAAAGGGGTAGATGGCTCAGTATAACCTATTGGTCCTGTGTGATTTACACTACCATCATCCTCTAATGTATATGTTGGTCTATCAACACATTGCCAACCAAGAAAAACCTCATTTGTGCCACTATTATGGTCTGTGCTTATTGTGTGTATTTTACTATTATCATAAAATTTTATCATATCAAACATATCTTCTCTTGTAATATTATTATAAGGGCTATGTGTTAACCCTTCATCATATCTTTCTTGAGGATATACATGATTTAATGCACCATTTGAGTATTGCCATAAAGGATATGATACATAAAGTCTAGGAGTGCTAGGAGTTTGATAAAATGATTGTTTAGGTGATGGCATTTTTTATTGTTCCCTAAGTGTTATTGTAAAAGAATACAAATTTGGTGTTTTTTGAATAATTGAGTAATCACTCATTTTTACTATTGCAAAGTTTTCAGGAGAAGGAACATCTTTAGATACCTGTAATACCATTGGAATTTGACCACCATTTGTACGGTGGATTACGTTGGTATAGAAATCAACCCCTTTATCAATAGTAAAAGAACTGCTCCCATCAGCATCAGTCTCATAATTATTAAATTCATGATTTTGAAAAATACCTGAAGAATCAAAATGCATTTTTGACCAGCCAATTTCATTTAACATTGGGTTTTGATTCATAACATATTCAGGTGAAAAAGAATCAAATGAAATCTTCCAAACTCTTTTTCCTGATTTTCTTCTAAAATTATTAGCAGTATCATCAGATGATAAATGAACATAAGTACCATCAGGATTAGTATATACTGCTGTCTGATTGTCTCTTAATCCAAAAGGCTCTGTTCCTCCTGTTGTTTCATTTGCCCAAGTTTTTACTCTAGTCCAAGTTTTCTTAGGAACATTTACTCCCCCAACTGTTTTCCTGTCAGAAATCCCATATTCATAAGACACAGAAGATAACATTTCTGCATTAGAAGGAAAATCAAAATACTTACCCCACATTATTGTTCCTAGTTCAACATTTGTGTCAACAAGATTTCCAGTTTCATGATACAAACCAAATCTTAAACAGGGATTTTCATAACTAGAAGGACCCTCATCAAGAGAAAATATAGAAAAACCATCATAACTTATACTATTAAAATTAACTATACTGGAACTTGAAATATTGAATGCATTTGTTGCACTACCCTGCCTATTATCCTGCCTTATATAGGGCTGAATATCATTAGAACTATAACCTATGCAATGATGTAAATTATGATTCAAAATCATTGCATAATTGAAATCCCACACCTTATCATCCATAAAATCACCTGCTATTGATAAATCCTTCCTAGAGTGAAGGCCATATTTAAAAGCAAGATTGCTCCCCTGCTCCCAATTAAAAGAAACAGTATCACTTGGGTCCATATGCAATATTTTAATTAAATCATTATCATCTATTGCTCCCCATGCACCATTAGAGTAGCCATCAATATGAGTTAATTGTCCTTGAGAATATTGCCACAAAGGATACGAAACATACAATCTAGGCTGTTCTATAATTTGTCTTGAATTATTTGGCATCTATTAAATTTCTTTTTTCTTTTATTGATACATATTTTTTTAACTCATTATCATATATTTTTTTTCTATACGTATAATATTGTCTTTCATTGTTCCCATTAAAATCTAAATCTTCCCATTTTTCACCTAAGTAAGCCCAATCTTTTTCTACTGAATTTGATTGCTCATCTGTTTTTGCAAGAGTGTTCCAAAGTTGTAAAGCACTTTTATTTATATGCAATTTAATTGTCTCTAATTCAGGTGTCACTATTTTACACTTTGTAATTATAGCACTTCCTCTATATTTAAACAAGTCAGAAAAATGTTCTTTATTTTTATTAAATTTAACAACCAGTATTTTATTTTCTCCTGCTTTAACTATATAATCATCAGGCAACAATGATTCTATTCTCATTTTTTTTTCTGTTTCTATTTCTATTGCAGCCCAATTATAGTTTGTATCTATTGATACTATTTTTTCACCTATATTCAATGAACCTTTAAATGTTTTTTCTTTTATCATATTCTTTTATCCTAATCTAAATCAAGAACAATGTTTACCAATGAAACAATACATGTAACATCAATATTCCCAGTGCCTTGCTGACCACTTGAATTATATGTAGTTAATATTTTTCTTTCTTGTTCACTTACACCAACAGGGTCTAATATGATGTTCACTGTGTGAACAATATCAACAACATTAATAACACCATCACCACTAACATCAAAATATGGAATCTTTGGGCCATATTGAATAGTTGCATTAGGGTCATAATTATAATAAGGGATAGGCAGATTAGATGTTTCCTGATTTCCTGTGAACAAATATTCACTCCATTGCTCCTTGTTTCCATATACCTCTTGATATGGATAGCCAAAAGTATTAGCATTAAAAGCAGTATCCCCTAATTCATCACTGGTTAAATGATGTAATTGTATTGCTTTAATTTTAACCCTATCAAGCCCAACATCTTTTTCCATAATAATCCATGCAGGGTATATATTTTGAGAATTAAGTGTTTGTAATTTGCTATAATCTATATTAAAAACCTTTTCTTCATTAATAAGAGGAAGATGAATAATATCACCAACAGATAAATCAATATTATTTAAACTTAGTGAAAGTTCACATATATTATGAGGATTGCAATTATTGTATAGTGTATAATTAACAAAATCTTCAACTGTATTTTTATCTGCATGGTATTTTAATTCTATTTCCCTATAACTATCTGTTTCATTTAAACCATAAGATTCATATGCTGTATTTTGATAAGAAGGCAATAATTCTTGAATGGATTTTTGCATTGAAGAACCATATTTGTTTTGGCCATTATCATACCTATAATATACTTTCAAGGATGTAATAATATCCTCTCTTTTTGTCTGAGTGAAACTATAACCTAGGACATCATTGAGATTAATCATTTTATCTATATCATTATCTCTATATGATTCCTTTATTGTTATCATAGTAAATTTTCCTTCAGATGTAAATGCAGGATATGACTTAGATTCTTTTAATATATTTTCAATTAATCTTTTTCCATCAGTTTTCTTATTTATAGAAAATCCCATTTGCCAACCATCATGTGCATCTCTTGATTGCTTTATTTTTTCAATGTCAAAATATCTATAATCAGGCTTTAGCACATCTGAACCTATTTGACTTATATCTTCTGAAGGAATAGCATCAGGTGTATCTGTTGTATGATATTTACCGTACTCCATTTCTGTTGTTAAAATATTCATTACAATATCAGATGGTTTTTCTATGATTCCTGATGTAACCGTTGACACAGGGTCCACTTGTTGCTCCTGTGAAACCTGTGCTATTTGTAATAATTCTTCTCTTAATGCAGATAGTTCAATCCCTGAATCATAATAACTTATCCCATAATACCAACCATTTCCTTGAACCCAATCATCAAATCCATCTCCCCTAGCAGCCCATTGAGCATTCTCTGTTGCTTGACTGTATTCACCATCAAAATGCCAATATCTTCCTGAGCCTTCATTATCAATTAAATTTGGTTCTATCTGTTCTTCTAGTTCTCTTAAACATTTATTATATGCAGTGCATAAATCATCCATATAAACATAGAAATTATCAATCCATTCATTTAATGTTGTCATGGTTCCCCAACTCTGCCAATCATAATTTCTGTAACCCTCTTGTACAGAAGAAAGTTTTGATTCAATGTCAAATATTTCTTGTGCTAACCAAGCATCTCCTGTGTTTCCACCCTTCCATCTATACCAATATGACACCTTCCAATTCCTATAACTATCTGTTTCTGCTAAATTCATATTAATATCAGTTTGAAATACATACTCTAATATAAGTTTTATAAAAAACTCTCTGCCAAATACTTCATATAAGTTTATGTTGTGACCCTGAGTATCATATAAAAAATTAAAAGAGTGATACAATTTCACAGGCATTTGACAAATCCTATAAATAAAATTTCTAAACAGAGAATAATTAGTAGCAAAAGGGGCATCACCAACTGCTGCTGATACAGCAGAGGATATATCTTGCCATCTTTCTTCTAAAAGGCTATTGAATTGATTTGAATCTAAAAATGTATCTATTTTTGAGAAGGGAAGCCCATCCCCATCAAATTGACTGGCAGGACCATCTTGGTCATAGTTCTGTCCTGTGGTCTCATAATTCCCAAGTTCCATTGAACCCCAATTTGCTTCCCAAACCTTTGTCTGTCCTGATTGATTTTGTATATCATCAATTTCAGAACCTAAAACACTGCCATCAAGTATGCTTGAAGCAGCAGGGATTGTTCCTAATGCATCTGATGTTTCTAATAATGTTCTCATTATTGAAGCCCAATACATAACAAGATATTCAAGATTTGGATTGCTACCATCTGAGTTCTTAGTAAAAAAATCTAAATTATTATCAATAAGGCTACTATCTTCTCCAATTATATAAAGTTCAGGGTCTAATTCTTCTGTGAACATATGATGCTTTCTTCCCTCTATTGAAGCATATATTTTCTGACTTCTTATATCTTCAATTTTAACAGAATGCAAGAAGGCAACATTATTCATTTGTAATGTTGAAATATAACTTAAAGAAGCCCCTCCATTTTGTTCATCTTTCCAATATGGTGGGAAATATTCATATAATATAATATTATTATGAACATCAGGGCTTTCTCCAACTAGGATGTCTTGGTTATCAGGTGTCTTGGCCCCAAAATATAATCCATTGATGCCTGTATAATCAGAAGAATAGGATAGTCCATTATTACCACCTGATGACCCCCAATATCTTTTGTCTCCTTTTGCTTCTGAATTAAGAGCATATATACATGCATTTTCATAAAAATCATTAATAGGACACAAGAACTCTTGAAACTCCATAGGATTTTGTGCAATATCATCTAATTGAGTTGATGTTTCTGCAATAAGAGCATTAGCATATGCTTGATAAGCATAAATTGCTTCATTGCTATTAATTGCATCAAAATTTAAAACATCAGCAATTTGATTTATTGCTGACAAAACATCAGCGCTTAATGGTGCAACAAAAATTCCTAATCCTTCTTGGGCAAAACTTCCATCATTATCACTTGGCCCTAATTCAGCAGCAGTTCCTGAATATTTATAATCGCTTAACATGAAAGTGTTTCCTGCAAATACATTATCAATATGAATATTCATCAGTTCATTACTAACACCATCTTCTAAAATAAGCACTATATATCTTCCATCACCTTTTTGTGTCAGTTGAGAATGATAAGTTGTGTTCATATTAAAATTTGTAGAAGAATCACCTGATTGGACCCCTTCTCCTGCCCTATACCACCTTTTTTCAAAACCATTATTATTACTTATAGATTCTGCATTTAACATATCATCATTGCTTAGATTTGACATTTGAGCATTAGGTAGGCTTATAATGCTTCCAGTTACTGGATAAGAAGCCTTTACCATTCTCTGTTGAAATCCAACTATGTCATATAGTCTAAAGTCGGTTTCATCTTCCTCCCCTAGAACTACTGGTAATAGATTGTCTGATGGCACCCCTGCCCCTGTTAAAAATAATAAAGACCTTGAATATTTGCTAGACTGGAAATTTGTAGTTCCTTGAAAATGGTCTAATATTAAATAATCTGTTCCTGATTTTACATATAAATAATATGGGTTCCCTGATGGTAGATTTTTACCTGAAAAAAAAGATGGTACCTTAGACGTTTTGAAAGTTGATGATGTTGGACAAAAATCAAAAAGAAGATTTAGGTTTCTAGGATTTGTACTATCTACATAAGGAAGAACAGGAGATTTATCAACTTTCCCAAAGACCATTGGAACAACAGCATCTTTGCCTTTATATTCATCAGAAATATTTGAACTAATATTTTCAGGCAGCCTATCAATGGACATATATGGAACATTTTTCTTTGCAATTTGTCTTTGTGTTTTATCTTCTACTGTTATAGATATAATGTCATCATTAGTTGTTACTCTGCTAATTTCACCCCTATACATTAAAGCACAATCATAATCACCTTCCTGTGCTTCTTCATTAGGGTATAGATTCAACCTATATGTTGATGGAGATTGGTAAAATAAATATACATCATGATTGATTAAGTTATCATTTATATATTCAGATAGTTTTTCATTAGAATCATAATGATTATACAATGTAAATCTTAAAGTATTTATTTTTAATGTTTTCTTATCATAATCATTTGAAACTTTTATGCTAGAAACATTCTTTATACAACTTATAGTATCACATTTTCTATTATCATAAGCAGATATTTGTCCTGAGTTTAAAATGGCATTAGTGTACTCTAAATATTCATTGTTTGATGTTAGGAAGAACTTTGGATTTGCAACATATTCTCCCTTTCCATTATGATATTGCCCATCTAAATAATAAGGAAATTCAGCCTGTTTTTGTTTTGCTATAACTATTATAGGTTTTAATGTTTGTCCTGAAACAACAATATCATTCTTGAAATATTTTGATAGTTTTAACATTAATTAAATTTGGCCCCATTCATCTTGTCCAAGATTATTTCCTAATCTAATTCCCTCTCTTATTCTTGGTATGATTTCACTTTCAACCATATCTTCTGTCATCATAGGATTATTAAGATTAATAGTTATATTTCCATTTTGTGGACCACTGACATTAGGGTCATCTGCAAGAGGAGTGATTTGTACATGCTCCTTCCCACTAGGGTTATCCCCTACCATTATCATTTGTGGACCATCTGTAACAAAGTCACCACCTGTTGCAAACTTGGTAACTTGATTTGCTAATGCTGTTGCTGCTGCAAAGGCTGTTGCACCTGCAATGGCACCTACAACAGGACCCCCTCTTTCAACCCCCCATTTATATGCTTTAACTGCTGATGCTGCTGCTGCCCTAAATGCTTCTTTATAATCTTCAAGTTTTTTTGCTTCTGCACTATCTTGGAGTGAATTTATTAATTTTTTTTGTGCTTTAGCCCCTTCTTCTAATAATTTTTTCTGTTTTTTTTGTGATTCAGTAGTTGCATCTTCACCATCTTTAGTTGCATCAGTTTGCCCTGTAATTAACTTAGTTCTTTGTAATTCCAGCCCATTAATTTTTGCAAGTATGACTGAGATGTTTAGTAGTGCTTCTTCTTCTGTACTTAGATTGTCTAATTGCCCTTCTTGAGAAATACCTAATTCATCATTAATTTGTTTTTTTCTTTCTTGCATCTCATTGTGTACATGCAACATATAGTTTGCATCTCCTGCAAGACCCACAGTCATATTCCCTTGTTCAATCTGTATTTTTTCTAACTCAAGAGATTTCCTTCTCTCATCTGTCATGCCAAGTTCTATGGCTCCAATTTCTTCACCTAATTTTTTTCTTTCTTTGGATATTTCTACTAATCTATCTTCAATAGCCTGTGCATCAAGTCCTGTTTTATTAACATCTTTTAATTCCTTATTTAGAATTTTAATATCTCTATCAAGTTGTAAGTTTTTCAATCTTAATAATGATTCGCCTTCTACCCCTAGATTCTCTAATTCTCTTATAGTTGTTTCTAAATCTGTTTCTGTGAGTTCCCTGAAAAAATTACTTGCATTTTCTGCTGCTTCCTTTAAGAATCCTGCAACACTTGTAACGGCAGGTGATAAAATTTCTCCAAAAGATTCACCTGCATCCCCAATAGCATTCTTCATCTGTGCTAATGCTCCAGCCATAGTATCAGTCTGCTCTTTTGCCTGTCCTCCAAATATATCTGCTATGCTTCCTGTTAATGATTCAAGTCTCTCTGTGGAACCAACAGCACCTTCCACCTGAATACCATACCTTGATAAAGCATTTGTAGATGAACCTAATGTTTTAGACACCAAGTCTGCTGATGCAACTAAATCAAAACCTTTTGCTGCTGCTAAATCTAATGTTGCTTCTGTTGCTGCCTTTATTGCTTCTTCATCTTTAACAAAAGCAGCAATAAGTGCCTGTGCTTCCATAACAGTCTCATCACCAAACATTGTAACTTGCTGTAATGCTTTTGCTTGATTTAAAAGTTCTTTTGATGTTTTTCCAAGTGCTGCTTCTAACTTTTTCTCTGCAAGTTCTTGTTGTCCAAATAAATCAATAGAAGATTTTATTGCCCCTAGTAATGCTCTTGCACCAAAATAAGCACCTGCTGCCATAGCAGCAGATTTAGCCATATCTTTCAAGCCATTACTAACACCTTTAAGTTGTCTTTTGGCCTTCTGTGCGCCTGTGGCCTTAACTTCTATTAGTTGTCTATTTGTGTCTGTCATTTTGTTCTTTCTTAATGTTGTTCATTATATATTCTATTTCTAAGAAATCATCTACTACTCTTGCAGGAGTATCATTAAGTGATGGATAGGGGGGAACAGAAAAGGACTTGCAGAAGTTATATTCCTTGATTCTTTGTTGCATTTTAGAATCTATTAATTCTGATGTATTACAAAAGAAGAAGTGTTCAACATATAATTGCTCAGACCCATTTTTTATACCTTTATTTTGAATGTCTTGATAGCAATTTAATAATTCTCCATATACATCATCTATTGTAATAAAGTCTTTAACTTTTCCATCTAAAGGTGACCTTGCCTTATATGGATATTCAAAGCCATTATTGCCATCACCTTTTAATCCTTTGATAGAGACCCAAACATTGATATAAAAAACTATTTCTTCAATTTTTTTTTATTCATCTCAACAATAACTCTAGCACCAATAGCATACAATTCTTCATTTGAGTATTCATGAATATCATCATCACTTAAATAAGTTCCTGCTCTTATAATGTGAAGCCAAAAACTAAAGTTCTTTTCTGTGCTGTCATCATATATCAAGTCATTAAGTTCTGCTCTTTGTGTTAAATTTAATTCCTTAAATTCAACTTCAAAGGATTTCAATCCCTTCCCTTCTACTTTACACTTTTTCATTCCTCTACCTTTCCTCAGTCGCCAAACTGATTATTGTTTATGCTTGTGTATTAATGTTTACAACAGGATTATCACCACTTGCTGAATCATAAGTAAATCTCAATGGTATTGTTTGTTTCCAACCATCATCATCATAACTTATACCTGCTTCATCTACAAATACTTTTTCACCTGTAATTTGAAATACTGTTGTATCTAAATTAAGAGCAACACCACTTGTAGTACCTATTGCTGCTAAACTTGCAGCATCTCTCTTGCATGTCAATGAACCTGTTACTTCATAAGGCATAATACCATATCCAACTGGTTTATAATCATTAGCCTTAACAAACCCTATTTTGTTAACTGGTCTTGATATATTCAATTCAAATCCATATAGAATCAAATCTTGTGCATTTAATTGAGTTGTTGCTAAATCATGCATAGCAAACAAAGTATTCTGTGCAGCCAATGTTGTTTCAGTACCACCTGAAAAAGTCTTAGTAGCCTCTGATGGAACATATCCTGTTTGAAATGTAGCAGTGCATAAAACCACAGAACCATTACTTGATATATCACCTGTCATAGTTAGCCCTGTACACATACAAGATGTGAATGATATATCTGTATTAAGTCCTGCATGTGCGCCATTTTCAAACCAAATAGTTACAGGCACAGCATTTGTAACAGCATCACTATATGATGTAACAGTAGGACTGCTTCCCAATAAAGCATTAGCCCCATCTCCATCACCAAATAAAGCCTTGCAAACTCTATTAATTGATTGTGCTGTTGCATGGAATGTAAGTGATATATCAAACATCCTGTCATGCTCTTGCCACTTAACCATATCATTACTCATATTATATGAACCTGCCCCAACTCTTGCAGGTGCCATACTAAGTGAATGCTTTTTGACATCTGAAAAAGAATAATCTGTAACAGGCATAACAATTCTTGTAGCATCATTTGTTGCTATTGTTCCCATTGTTACTTCTGTTGCTATAACTACCGTAGAATTTTGTTTTGTTTGATAACTCATTTTGTCTTACCCCCTTTGGTATTTTTTTTAATTTCTGTTAAATGTTCTTTCAGGCTATCAGGAATAGGACCTTTAATCTCAACTTCCTTTCCTGAAATAAGCCAAATATGTTTAGATGAAGAACCTAATCCTATGTAATTTTCATTATCATCTAAATCCTTATAACTTTTCTTCGCTTTTACTTTCATATTTCTCCTAACCTAAGTTGCTTAAATGTTCACAGGATAAATCCCACCCTACAATAAAATAATCTTCATATTCCTCATTGTCACTGTCCATATTGAGTTCTAAGTCTCCTATCATAACATTATATGCAGTTGTTGAATCTGATAATGACAATGTTGGATTATCATGTACCAATGCTTCTAATATGCTCACTTGATTTAGAACATAGTTCTGAAATTGTTTATTATTTCTATTTAAGAAGTAATATCTTACTTCCATATTAAATGTTCTGTGTTCAGAATTTTTTGTCACATCTCCTTGTTCTGAACTTACAGGAACAACACTTATAAATTGATTTGCCTTAACATCATCATACCAATCACTATATACAGGACATTTCATCTCAGCCATAATTTTACTCTTTAAAGCCTTTAATATATTGGCCCAATTATTTGTATAGGTAACTGACATTATCTGCTCAATTCTATTGTTGCATTACTCTTATTTGTTTGTTTAATATGGCTACCATATACTTCTATTTCCCAAATATCACCATCAGTAGCACTTGCACCCTGAAATCTTACCCAAATACCACTACCACCTACAAGTTCTTGCAAACCCCCAGTGATTATATTGGAATCTGTTACTGCTCCAAATAATTTATCGTTTGCTAGATAGTGTGTTTTGTATGTTCCAACTCCATAGGCACCTGTATCTTCTATTTCAACTTTTAGTATATCATAATTGCCACCTGAATATTCTCCTGAAACTTCTACTATATCCATAGAGCCTGATACGTTCCTATATCTTATAGAACCCTTCTTATCATTAGCATCTACTTCACTAGATAGTTTATATACACCATCATTTAATTTGTCCACTAAACCTGTTCTTTCAGGATTAGTTACTAAACTCATAAAATAATCTGCTTCTTCACTTGGGCCTTCTTTTGCTCTAATAATATTAGATGTTGCAATATAACATACTGCTTTAATAATAATTGGGTCATATTCTTCTGATGTAGAAATTGCTGCTGTATCAATATCAACTTGTTTTATTTTTTCTAATGGTGTTGAATATCTTGCATCTAAATAATTATGTAATTCTAAACTAGCATCTACCAATGTTTGATTTAAAAAATCTGTAAAATCTTGTCCTACTTCAAATACTTGTTCATTTATAGTAGTAGATGAATAATTGCTATTATAATATTCTACTTGATTTGTTGCACTTGCATAAAACCATTCACCATTACTATCAACAGCACCTGATGTTGATTGTGCTGCTGCTAACTCCTCACCATTTACAAACAATTTATCAACATATCCACAATCTCTAAATAAATGAAGATTACCTGATGTTAATGTAGGGAAGATTTGAACCTTTGAATCAAAATCTGAAACACGATTGAAGTATTTAGTTAAGTCTGAAATTCCTGCATATGTAAAGTTTGTTGCCATAATTCTCCTATCCTAGTAATAACATTTCTATCTTGCTATCTGCTTTTGGATTCATGCTTCTAGCACTTATTTTTGTAATTGTATTATATGCTGATGTTGAATATTTAGCACCCCCTGAATGTGCTGACAATGATTCTGCATGTATTTTAAATTCAGCATATGCATAATTGCTTGAAAATTTTGTGTGTCCTGTAACATATGAAATGCTACCGACAATAGCCCCATCATGTACCAAATTTCCATTTCCATCATCAAGGATAAATGCTGATAAATTCTGTTTTTCTTTCCCTGTAATAGGGTCAACTATTGTTTCAGGTTCTAAATATGATTTAGGACCATATACAATAACATGTGCTGCATCATTTAATGGAGCAGGACCTGTTGGTGTTCCTTTTAAAATTGGTATTGATGAGCCATCTTTTGAAGGGAATCTACCTACACCAAATGGTGTAGTGCCTGTTGTATTGCCTAGTCCTACCACTGTTCCAGTATGATTAGAATGTGATGTTATTCTTACATCCCCATTTACAAGTCCTATTGTCACTTTCTTATTGTATAATCCTGATGAAACATCATAAAACTTTTCATCAAAAATAGCCTGTATCTTAGGCAATACTGCGTTGCCTGAACCTGAGAAACTGACATCATTTGCATCCGTTGTGAAGGCTATTGTTTGTGCTGCTCCAGTAGCACTCCAACCACCTGCTTGATAGTCGTCAACAACAACGGTGAACGTGTACTGGGTACTAGAATTTAAACCTGTGGAATCAGATGCTTTTATACCTGTTAATCCCCAATCTAAATAACCTCCCCCACTATAAAATGGCCCTATTGCAACACTACCTGCAACTATTCCATCTGCTGTATTTCCTGTTGCTCCTGATGTCCTCGCATAAGAAAAAAATGCTCCTCTTTGAGAGAAGTTTCCATTAGCATCTGTCATACATCTTCCAACATCATATTTCAAATATTCATTCCCAAAGAAAAACTTTAAATCTTCATTATCTACTATTGCTGCTGCTGTTGAACCTAACAAGCCTCTTGTAACTGTTAACTCATTAGCAGTTTTAGAAACAACGGATATTACTTCTGAGCCAAGCATAATTAAATCACCTGCTTCAAAAAAATCACCATCATCAACAGTTATAGTAGTATCAGTAATTCCAAGACCACTTGGTTCATTTACCTGAACATCTGCACCACTATTATATGTGCTTCCTGCAAATAAATGCAAATCTATATATTCATTGCCACTATTAATATCTTTAGGCTCTATTGATATTGCCCCTGCTGCTGCTTTTGCTGCTGATTCAAGTGTTGTGTCTAACAAAGCATAACTTAACATTCTATTGTTTGGGAGATATATAAACTCACCTGCTGGTAAAATCATACTGATAGTTCTGACTGCTGTTGCACCAGCACCTACATCTTCAGCATTAATATCAATAGCATTATGCAGGTCCATTGTTGTTCCTGATGTATGTGAATCATTCCTCCAATCCCAAATACTAATCATAATCTCTTGGCATATATTACTTACATTCTTTAATACTACTACTTTAGCACTCTGAACTGTTAAAGCATTTAATCCCTTATCAAAAGATGAAAGAGTTATAAAGGCATCAGAATTATCTAAATCCTGTGTAATGCTTGATTTTTCTGTATATAATTTACTAGATTCACACAAGTAGTCTCCATCATTTGTCTCAATGTTGAGATTTATTTTAGCAGAACCACTAAGCCTTCTTCTTCCTGCTGTTGTTAAATTTGTATATGCCATAAATTTTTCCTTTCCTAAGTTAAATGATATTTCACAACAACTTGCAATGAATAATCTGAATTTATTGAATCACTCCTAAACATAGCCATTATTACTCTACCTGCTACAACATCTGCACTATCTACTGTCCAAGTTGATAAGTATGATTGCTCTCCACCATCATTTGTAACATCATCATTATGTGCTAACACTGTTCCACTTATTAATGCTGCTGTATTTCCTGAAGTAAACCTGTAACTCATTAAGTGCATTCTAGTTGTGTCACCTGTTGCTGCATCTGCACCTTCTAAAGAATAAACACCATCTATTGAAATATTATCAGGAACATACCATAAGCAAGGCACTAAATCAGCACCTCTGCTTGATGCTGAATCTGATGTTGTAAAAGATGTTGCAGGGTCTGTTAATGTTCCAAATGAAGGCCCATTCCCCAATGTTCCATAATTTGCATTTCCAAAAGTTAATGCCTGATGTGTATTTGCAGCAAAAGCAGTTGATTCTGTGTTCCCAACTGAGAATGTTGCATATTGTGTATTTACATTATGTCCTAATGCTTTAACTTGGCTATTTGTAGTATCTACATAAAATTTAGTTGAATCTGAAGCATCATTAATAGCAAGTGTCCTTACATTATTTACTGAAGATTTTACCTGTAAGGCTCTATTAGATACACTTATAGACGTTGAAGAACCATTACCTGTATTAACGGAACGTAATGTGCTGTCAACTCCGTTGTTGCTATTCTCAATAGTTAATAAATCCTTGTAAGTTCCTGCTGGTGATTTGCCTGTCAAAGCCATATATTTACTCCATTATTGTCTTTATAATATAACATAATATTTAAACTTTTAAACATATATTTTATTGATTGTTAATCCATTCTATAATTTCATTAATCTTTTCTATCAAGTCATCTATGTAGTCACTCTGTAATCTTACAGGGCCACTACCATCATCTATATCTTTTACTATTTTTTCTATTGCCATAACAATCTCCTAACTATATTCAACTTCTATTGCTCCATTAATCCACCAATAAGTTCTATCTGAACCTATCCCTCCTGCACCTACTGTTCCTGCAACAATAATACAATCTCCTGCACTTAAAGATGCTCCACTTTCAAATGATGTTATAGATTGAACTGCATGTAATGTGCTTGTATCTGCATTGGCAGTAAATTCAATCTCCCCTATGAAATCAACAGTAGCATTCCCTATATGGTTAGTATTTGCAGCAGGTGTCATTTTCCATAAACCCACTATAAAATCACAATCTGCTGTATTCTGATATGCTGAACAAGTAAACTTAGTTACGGTACAAGCATTAGCAACCACAACATCAACATAGTTAAAAGTTGCCCAAGCACTTGCTGCTGTGTCTGTATAGTTACTTCCTGTTTTTGCAGTGCTTAATCCCCATATCTCTGAGGATTTATAATAATCATTCATTCTACCTCCTACCCATTTATTGGTATCATTTTTTGGAGTGAATCTTGCATTGATGACAAAAGTTTCTTTTGCTGCTCCAGCATTATCATCTACATATTTCTTAGTTGCTACATGATAATCAGAAGAAGGTGTATAATTGCCCCCATTATCTTTTGCAGTTATATTACCAGTTGCAGCATCTAAAGTTATATCACCATCTACATCTAAGGCTAAATCTGCTCCTGCTGCTCCACTATCATCAACAGTAGATATTGTTGTTTGACCTGATGCCAATACCTGTATTTTGCAATAATCACCATTATCAGCAGCACTTTCTATTAATATATAAGGGCTAGTACCTGCTACATAAGGCATTACATGTATTTTGCCATTAGTAGCCTCTGAACCATGAGTTGATGCAGTGAATTTAGTTAAGCCATGAATAAAATTGTTGGTAGAAGTACCTGCACCTAGATTCACCTGAACATTACTATAACCTGTGCCTATACCTGTTGCAGAAAGAAAAGATGTAGGATTATCAGAATCACTAAACTCATCTGTTAAAACCTTAAATACCATTTCTGCTTTTTCATCAGTAGAAGAAGCATCTAATACCCTTACATACAATGCTCCTGCTGTCATAATCTCAGGAGTTCCTTGGTCATCATATGCTTTCCATTGTATTCTACCTACATAATCATTATCATCTATTGTAGTATCAGACCTTTGTTTTTGGAATACAAATTCAGGACCATTGGCATCATCAGATATTTTCTTGTGTATTATATCACCATCAATAGAAAAAGTTAAATCTGCATTTTCTCCAGCCCCATCAACCGTAGATATTATTGTTGCCCCATGTTCTGATGTACTTATCTGAAAATAGTCAGTAGTGCTATCACCACCTGCTTCATTTAATCTTAATGAACTATAATTGTTAGCCTCTGCTCCAAGTTCAAAGAAATTGTTAGACCCACCATCTACTATAACTTTAAATAAATCTTGTGCGCCATCAGCAGTTTGAATTAATAAATCATTTGATACAATTATCTTATCTAATGAGGATATAGTTAAATCACCACTAGAATAGGTTACATCTGATAATTCATCTAGGGCAGTAGCACCTGCATCAGTTCCTGTTTGCACAGAATCACCATTAACAGTTAAACTGCCCTGAATGTTTATTGTGTCATCTGATATTTGTATAGGTGTAGATTTATCACTAACCTTTAAGAACTTAAGATTTGGCTCCAAATTGCTATCATTTTCAAGTTGTATAGGATTCTTTTTCTTTTTCTCAAAGATACCTTTTAGGTTTTTTATAATATCAGATAATCGCATTTATTACTTATCGCTTCTAAGCCCTTCTATGAATCCTTCTACTCCTGCTTCTACTGTATTGGATAGCAAATCAATGAAATATGGCTCCACTGTTTTATTCCAAATAGAACGTGATATTTTCCATTTACCAAGCCCAAGAGTAATTACAGTTCCTGCCCAGTATGCTCCTGTTTTAACCCATGAATACAAATCATCATTAGGTATTCTTTTAAGTAACCATAGTGCAATCGCTGATGC
>CEUI01024728.1_pt1 | contig 17773 bp, 19 predicted proteins | sample 531411 | NCBI WGS metagenome assembly CEUI01 (sample SAMEA2622841, study PRJEB7988) | marine metagenome | isolation source: saline water (ENVO:00002010), including
TACTCCACCGCTAGTATAAAAAGCTTCTAAATCACCTAATGAACTTGTAACTGTTTCAAGACCGTCCATTCCAGCAGCGGTTAATGTAAGTCTGTCTTTTAGTACAACACAGTCATCTTTATACTCATTAATTAAGCCATCAAATGACCATGTACAAGAATACTTTAATATATTGTTAGGTTGGATTGGTAGTCCACCCACCATGATTTGTACATTTTTCGGATGCTTTCCCTCATCTTCCAACTGATCACAAAGTTCTTCTGCAATAATATTAGCCCATCCGGGAGCTAATCCTAAATCTGTAAAGCAAGTTCCATTAGTCTGTTTTGTTATATCATTAATAGTTTCACTAGTTCCAACATGCCCTCCTAAATCAAAATATGCAATACCGTCTGGAATACATTGTTTGGCTAGTATACTATTTTTATGATACGGGAGTGAAGATATAACAGCATCAGCGCCCTTGAGTATATTAAAAGCTGCCTGATTAACTTGTCCATTAAATATATCGCATTCAAATCGACTAAATGTATGGCGCTTTTTATTGGGTAATAATTTTTTACAACTTGATAGTGCTGTTTGATTTTGATCTAATATGATCAAGTTATAATCTAACGTATCCATTGCATATGCAATAGCACGTCCCATTTGACCTGCGCCTACTACAGCGATTTTTTTACGCATTAGCTATCCTGTTGTGCGGACAATTTAGCGGCCTGATATAGACCATTAGAAACAGCGAATAGAGGTTGTTCGGCATGTTTAACCTCTGAAATTGGCACGGGAAAGTCATCTTTGATTAGCTCTCTAAGTTTTTCTACAAAGCCTAAGACTAATGATGTGCCTCCAGCAATTACAATAGGCATTTCCATTGTTACATTAGGAAGTTGTTTTTTTGGAGTACGTTCATAGAGTTCTTTAAATTGTTCTACTACATATGTCAATAACGACTCATAATAGATAGAAATAGCTCTTTGAATGCCAGAAGTAGAATCGTAAAGACTAAAGTCAGCCTTTTCTTTTATACTTGTAACAACATTATTGGTTTCGTCTGTATGTTGGGCAGCATGAGAGTCAATCCAATCTCCACCTCTACTCAGACTAAAAGCAAATACGGGCATTCCCATAAAAGAATAAACAATATTACACATACCGGCACCAAAACTCATGCCAATACCAGTGTATTGAGTATCAGCTAATTCTGAATATACTACAGCCAAACCTTCTGTCATAACGTTAATATTTTTATAACCTAAATCTGCAAACACACCACTAAGAATTTGTTTATGATATTCCACATCAAAATCAGCATCAATTGGTTCTGCTGGCACACAGTAATATAAGACATCATCCTCTGAGGTAGGACGACCAGCCACAGCCTTTACTAACTCACCAACCATAAGGTTTGATACTGGCTGTTTAGGGTTTAAAACACCCTGTGACATAGGACGAAGACATTCCTGATGAAACAAGCTAGCAAATTTAAAAGCATCGTCACCAAGCACATAAATTATATCGTCCACTTTCACGTAGTGTGCGCCTGAACTTTTAAGCATGTTTTCGCCAAACTGATTAGCAGCTCCCTCTAAAAATTTAGAAGGATTAAGTTTAAAAAAGGCATCTCGCACTTTTCTAAACTCTATATTGTGTTCTGTTTGTTCGGCACAAGAAATAAATCCCGTTCCAATATCAACACCAACAGCACGTTTATTAGTAGTAATTTCTGTAGTATCAGCCATGGTAAATACCTCATATACTTTAGGTTCTGGATAATTTGTATTTTGGGCAATAGGTTTAGCTTTGGGTGTTGTAGATTGTATTACTGGTCCCTGTTCTAATATTGGACGTTCGAGATCGATAAAAGCCTCTTGTAAACCCGAGACCTTTCTAATTCTTCGATTTTGCACTATGAACTTGCCCTATTCTTTGATCACCAAAGGAGGTTTCTATTTTCGGTGTTTTAAAAGATAGTGTGTCTTCTGGTATATCTGGGAGCGTATATTCTTTATTTTTACCCAAGATTCTATTTTCTTTCTCTACACTTTTACTATACCCATGATTGAAGTATTTGTTAAGTAAATATATTATGATAAGAATAAACAAAAAGGGCCAAAAACAATATGCCAGCATAGTTAATAATATTTCTAACGATTTGATGAACATTATTGTTTTGGCTTATAAATAAACCATCCTTTATTAGGTAAATATCCACGATGCTTTTCAGCATATACATTTTCATTAGCTCTTTGCTCTTTTTGCTTTTCGGATAGTTGATCCCATCTAATTTTAGGAAAGATGAGACCTCCCTTTTTTGTCCTACCAAATACTAGCTTGGCACGACAGTCTTGACAAGTTACTTCCAGCCAGTCATTATCTGAGTTGTCTAATCGACAGATAAATTTAACATTTGTTGAATTACAAGCTCCACAAGCCTTGTGTTGAAATACTTCTTGTATTCTAGCAATCTGTTTAAAAAGTTCATCCTCTTGTTCAGCCTCAACATCAAACCAAAGGCTTTCAGTTGCTCGTATTCGTGCTTTCATAATTAACTCCCATAGAAGTTGGTCTTCCAGTTCTCATTATATCCAAGATAAGATTCTGGAATATCTTTTGGTTTTCTTTGAAATTCGGATATTTTACTAATAAGTAATCTAGCTTCGAGATTTCTTAACTGATTGATTTTATCTACTTTATTATATTCACCTGTTACTAATTCTTCAACTGAAATATCTAATCTTTTACAGAGTTGATTAATAGCTAGTACTTGTTGGTCATTAATTAATTCGTCAGTAGAAAGAGCTTCATCTTCATCTTCGTTTTGAAGTTCTTCTGCTGTAACAACACGAATTTTTAATGCACGACGAAGAGCTTTTCCTTCTGCTCTAGTGTCTGCCGTTGCAACTAAATGATCTTTAAATGGATATGGAGTTTTATGGTAAAGTACATCTACACATCCATCCACTCTAATAATGCCTATACCATTGTGTTTTTCAATTCCTAGCGTATGTCTCACCACACATCTTTGATTGTTTTGAGATGTGGGCGTTTCTATAATTTGAGTATGAGATTCGACAATTTCGCCAAAACATTTTTGTGTAATACGACGAAGGCCGTCCACGGTAGGTGCGCCATTAATTAACTCACTATCAGACAATTGGTCGAGAAGATATTCTGACCATTCGGGGTCTTGTTCAGAAGGTATCTTTTTAGTCTTGGATGTTTCCACAGTATCTTCTACAACTTCTTCCACCATTTCTTCAAACTCAGTTTGCGTAGTCATATTTCAAAATACCTTTCATTTTCCTTGGGATAGTCCTTTTTAATTTTATCTAAAAGATTTAATAAGTTTTCTAATGTCTTTCTCATAAATCTTTGAGTTAAGGACTGGTCTTGTTTGATCCGAACCATGATTAATCCACTTCCTAATACTAATCCTGTTTTTTGTTGATCCGCTTTAATATTTTTGTCTAGATTTTCTTGTCCCCATACAGGTTTAAAGTGGGAAGGTCCATCAACTTCTATTACAGCACGATACTCAGGAAGATATAAGTCAACCTGAAGATTTTGGTTTTGCAACCACTGTTCCTTATGGAATTCTACCCTCATTTTTCGTGAACTCAGCTCAGATAATAGAAAATGCTCTAATTTTGATCCGACTCGACTACTTTTTCTAATCGCTTCATGTGCCTGTGCAATAAAAGCCTGTTTTTCTTCTTCTGATTTTTCCTTCCATGCTTTTTTACCAATTTTAGACCGATACTGTTTTTCTTGTTCTGTTAAAGAATCCCAAACCTTACCTTGAGACTCGCTGATTTTTTGTTTAGTAGTTTCGGACATATGTTGACCCTTGGTTGGATGAGATGCACGGCCCTTTTTAAGAGCATTTTTTTGTGCATCACGAGAGCTTCTTAAGACTATACCGTGTTTTTTTAGCACTCTACGCACTTTATTAGGATATGTATTAAGCTTTTCAGCTATCTGATAAGTACTCCATTCCTTATCTTGATACATGCTTAAGATTTTTTCTTCTTCACTTTTCATTGTTATTTATCTCGATTAAAACTTGCTGATCCCATTGTGGCATAATATATTTAGGAGGTTTAAAGAGATTGGTTAATAATTGCGCATGTGATGTGCTACGAGCAATGAGTTCAATATTATCGTTTAAAAATGCTTTTCTTATATTGGTAAACTGTAGATTTGGCGTATAGGTCCAATCTAAATGGTACGGATATAGAAATCTCTTTTTTGCATATGTAATATTTGACAGCTCTTCTGCTAAACTAAGTTCGTCTGTAATAAGTATACCTTGAAATGAGAAGGCAGATACCTTTTGTAGCATATTTGTTAGAATTGGCAGTTGAAAGCTGGGATCAACGCTATCGCAAAAAATACATGCGTTGGTCGTTGAATATGTTAATTGATTTAAACTTGAAATTGCTAAATAATCTTTATCTGTATTTGTAAGTTGATTTTTAATTATTCCAATCATTTGGTAATTAACTCCATATATGATTTACATGTGCTTTCAATTGCATATTCTTTCAGTTTTTTAAAGACATTGCCTGTAACGTGAAAATACGTATTTGCTTTAGCTAAATTAAACGACTCTTGTACATACTTATCTCTAATTAATTTATTAGATAGTAAACTGGTTATATTTTTCTTTAATTCGTCTATATTGTTAAAAGCGATCATTGACTCATGTGTTGGCATATAAGAAATAGCAGGAATATTTATATATGAACTATCCCAAAAGTCATGTTGATTAAAGTCTATTAAGACCTTTGTAGATTTAATAAAGTTGGCCCCATCTATCATATTTGTTTGGCCTAAGTATTGTTTAAAAAATACAGGATTTGACCCTATAATTTTAGTATTATAATTTCCAGCTAGATATGTAAGTATGGTATTGATTTGTTCCGACATTTGAACCCCAGTCGTATTTATTAATATATCTGATTGTAATGTAGGATCAAACTTAGCGTTGTGCATTTGGGTTACATTAGCAGCAGGAAAAATTTCCATAATAGGATCTGTACTGCTGAATTGATTGCGTAGACTCGGATGGATTAGAATTAATTCCGGCGGTTTAGGCAATGTGCTTGGGATGGGTTTAGTAGCTAATACTATATAGCGAAAATTATAATCTTGACAAGCAAGGTGAAAAGCTTGATCCAATTGAGATTCATGTAAAAATATAACGCTTGGATTCATTTCATGAAACATGTCAAGCATAGGCTTATTGTCTACTTGCCATAATAATGGCTTTAATGAACGATCAGCTTTGATAGTCTCAAGACACTGAGCTATATTATTAAAAATAGGTATGGGAAAGTTGGGTATTATAATATTCATAATAAAACATCTTTGGCTTTAAGGATATCTTTTGAATTGTCTATATCAATAATTTTAATTTTATCATTTTCAATACATTTAAATTTTCCTCCACGTTCAATTATTAAATTTATTATTTCAAAACCAAATTTATTATTATTTTTTCCATCCCAACAAAGTTCTTTTAAAAGCTCTAATTCTTTACCAATAAATATAGCAATTTGACCCCATTTATTAGGTAGGTCATACATTAGATTGCATACTTGTTTTTCGCTTATTACACAACCGACTTCATCATCGCCAATATTATTATTAGTAACTATAATACTAGATTTGTCAAATGCTAAATTTTTGATTGCTTCTGAATTAAATACTAAATCACCATAAATTACTACAAGCTTTTTACTATTACTTACAATTCGTAATCCAATGCCAATACTACGAGCCACATTTGTTTCTGTATATTTTTCATTTTCTACTTTAATAATATCATGCGGAGTTTGATTCATTAACAAAGTAGCTTTAAATCCGCAGACCAATACTATATTAGGATTAGAAAGATAACTACGCAGTAAGCTAATCTGATTTTTAATTATAGTGGAATTGCCTATTTTTATTAACGACTTTGGACCGTAGGATTTCATTCTACGACCCATACCAGCAGCTGGAATAATAACATCAATTTCATCCTCTGTTATCATGCAGACCCTTCTTTTTTTATTGTAAATAAGGGTTCGGCAAGATGAAAAATTATATGTCCTTTTTGATTTATATTATATAAACATTTTTGAAAAATATTTTCTTCGCTTGAAAAATCGATTGCATCTAATACTGAAGATCTTACACAAATAGCTGTATCATTATTGTCTAATACATTAGGGTGGGTATATTGGTAACTAGAAAATCCATTATATTGATAGATATTATCACAAATTGCCACCCCTATACTGTCATTACTATTAAAAAAGTTTATCATTTTTGTTATACTATCGTCATTAGTAAAATCACATGCATTAGGTAAAAAACAATAGAAGTCTTTTAGACTACTAGATTCTGTGTTTGACATACTGTTTAAATACTCAGATTCAGATTTTATAGAATCTGTCTGATATGTAATAGACAAGTTGTTATATACTTGTTCTTTAAGGGGTTGGTTACCACAAACTATAGCTAAGACAGATTTAGACTCGGACATATTTCTTCAACCTTTTTAATTAAAAATGTAGCATCATCATAATGTTTAATTTTTTCTTCTAATGGTATAGCGAATGAGTTGCCGCCATATTTTTTATGGGCAATTTTTAGTACTGTTTTACCTACATTATTTTCATTCGGAAGCAATACGGTAAAAGCTTTCATTTCGTCCTGTAGTGATCGATGTATCTCTTGTGAGAACGAATCAGGTATTTGGTGTGAACATTCAAAACAAACATAAAACATATATTTATTGTTCTTCGTACTATCATATACTAAGTCTATGATGTCGTTATCTATTTGCTCCGCTAATTGTACGGTTTGTACTCTCCAATAGGCAAAGTCATATTCTTGTAGAGTTTTCATTAAGTCTGCCGTATTGGATTTCGTTGTAAATGAGCATTTATCTACCAAGGTTACTATTTTAGGTTTAACGGTTTGGTTTTGTAATTCTGTTAGTCTATTTTTAACATCTTCGATAGAATCGTTTTCTCTAAAAAATACAATTGCGTGGTATGGAATTTGTAATTCGTTCTTAACTAATGACAAGATTTTATCTATGTCTTTAGTTTTATAATGTTCTTTAGCCCAAGTTTCATTTCTATAATAAACACAAACCTTTCCTTCAATAATGAATGTTTTATGTCCTTCTACTTCAGAAACCATCATCGGTATATTGTGCTTTTTAAATAGCTCTAGTCTATTAGCTTTACAGCCAGTTTGTGTTTTTTTATCATATTCTGCAAATGTGCAATTTGCACATATAGTAGAGGACATGCTTATTTTGTTATTATCTTTACTCATGGTCGTTTCGCTCTAATTTGAAAATAAAGATCTTGTGAACCAGCATATTGTACTTCCAGTTGCTGGCTTTCTAAAAATTGTTTTATTTCTAATAGGGTGTGTTGTAGTTTTTGATTTGCAATTAATAAGGAAAAATCGTTTAATGATAGATCATTTCTATAAAAGTCTCTTGTGGCTTGCATAATATCCATGGATGAAATAGATATCATTCCTGTGTGTCGTAATTTACTTATCAACTTAGTTAGCTCTTCACCATTTAAATAGTTTAGCGTTTGATGAACTACTATAGAACTACAAGCAGAAGCTGGGACGTTATCTAAGTCGTTAATCAAAATATTTTGGTGGTCTGGAATTGGAGGTATATCGTTATTTAAAACCAAATTAATATTCATAACATAGCCTTATATGTGAGGAGTATAGAAGGTGGGCTTGATTATATGTAGAGCCGCTAACCATTTATTAATAAAATTATCTACGGAATGTTCTTGTATAATTAATTTACGAGCATTACTTTGAATATTTTTTACCAGATCTATAGAGCCTTCTAGTTTTTCTAGGGTTGGAGTAAGATCGTCAATATCTTTAAGAATAATACCAGTTTCTTCTGATGTAATAATATTCTCTATATCAGGAGACGGAAATGCAATTACAACTGCTCCAGCAGACATAGCCTCCAACATTTTAATAGTAACGGTTTTATTAGTATTTATAAAATACTTAGCATTATTTACAGTGATGTTTGTAGGATCGTCGTGGTCAGTTGGCATACATTTATACTTATTTAAACGTGCTTCTATAGCCTGTCCAACTTGAGGGATTGTATGATTATCAACTGCGATTATTGTGTCATTATATTGTGGGTTATTGGTAAATTTCTCAGTGTCTATTCCTATAGGAATAATATGACTAATACTATCTAGATAGTTCCATTCTTTTTGAATATATTCGCTACAGCTAACTTGTAATATAGGTTTCTTATTTAATAAAGACTTATCACGGGCCTGCACATGTTCCATAATATGTTGAGGTCTAATTAATTCCTTACCAGCCATATCTACTAGTATAATAGGTAGGTATAATGACCTAGCTATTTTTATCGCTTCGTCATATTGTTCAGCTCTGTTGTAACAAATTAGAAAATCTAAAGGCTCACAAGATAAATTTAATGTTTGTATATTATTAGGTTTTGATGCAACTAAATTATTCCACGTAGTATTTTCTGGTATAAAAAAATTATGACCGGTTTTACATAATAGCTCTATATATTTTTCATCATGATTACACATCGTTAATATATTTAATTTTTCAGTATCGTGCGCAGCACTTAATCTTGTTACAGATCTAACAATATTATTAAGCGATATCATAGTTATTCTTTCGAAGATAAAGGATATGTAATACGTTCAAATCGTTCTCTAAGCTTAGAGTTGCATTTTATTTTTTGATCGCGTTTAAATTTATTAATATAACATTCATACATTTGTTGACCTATCGATTTAATACTAGGCTTGTGCCAGCATTCTCCTCCAGTAAATCGAAATGGTAATGGACGGTCTTTATATAAACAAGTTTCTTCAAACGATTTTATCCCCCATGCATTATCTTCGCCTAGAAAAGAATATACAGAATTTAAATCATTAATTATTGGCATATTACCATATATCGCTGCTTCTAATACCGATGAATGTCCACACACATTATACGATGGACTAACTAAAACATCGCCGTATAGATGCAATTTAATTCTCTGTATATCACTCCATCGTCCTTGAGATGGCATTTCTACTTTTACCATTGCTTGATCTTGTGTAGACGTTAAGTTACCAATATAGGCTTTGCACTTTTCAAACAATTTTGTTAGTTCTTGTTGTTCTACTAGCAATTCGGGAAAAATCATAAATGCTACATCATCTTTACTGGTAAAAGTATTGATATATGCAATAAAAGCTTCTTGAAATCCGTCTTTACTATCTAATGGATTACCTATATAGTAAAATATAAATTTATTATTAAGCTCGGGATTGCGATTTTCAAGCTCAACAGCATCTTTAGGTGGTAACGATAGTGTATTAATCGAAGGAGAAATATGTTTTACCTTAGTATTAATATTATATCTTGTAAATAAACTTTCTAATGACTTTTTAACGTTTAAATTTTCTGTCCATATTTCATCCATTAATGCTTCTTTAGATAGTTCACACCACGGTATATTAGTCGGAACTGTATCATAGTTAAATACGCCTATATTTTTTGCGCCTCCTACATAGGTTGCAAAGGGTTGTAGTACAAACTGTATAACTATATCGTAAGTATCGTTGACAACATGTTCAGACAGCTCTTCAAACTGTGCATAGTCTATATTATTAGATAAAAATATTGGCCTTGACGTAATCGAATGACCGCTTTGTTTAAGTGTGTACAACATATCAAGACTTTTGCGTCCCCATTCATCATTTTGTCTATATGGTCCAATAAATAATATATTCATTCTGTATTCTTCCTTAATTCTTCGTGCGCTTCTACAATAAAAGGATCAGGTTGTATACTTGTTTGACCTGTTCTAATCATTTCTGCTTGATTCATTTGCGTAATTCGATGTTTTATTCCCTCAAATACTTGATCCCTATTAATGGGTTGTAAAATTCCTTGGCCCATTTCTGCGCCAAACACTAGATCTCGTAATATTTTTTGACCTTCATGCTGATGAACTTTTTCAGGTTTTTGCAGAAGATGAAAAATCCATCTTACGAAATCATGGTGTGATTCGATTTTTGCATCAATTTTATCAGGAATTGGCAGTAGTCGAAGCGGCGAATTCCATTGTCCTTGTAGGTCAGTAGGTATATAGGTATCAATATATTCTTCCCAAACCTTTGCTGTTTTGTCCCAGCTATACTTTTTAATAGTACTTTGTCGCACCTGCATTGATTTAGCTAGTCGCTGCTCTTCTGTTTGATGGAAAAAATTGTTAAATATTTCCGCACAAACTTCGTTGTCTGGATATGCTCGCTCCGCATCTGTTTCTAATTCCCTAAAAAATGTTTTAACTGGAACTGGATATCCATTGGTAAATTTAACTACATCGCGCATAGCGCTATAGTCTGTAGCTACTACTGGTACTCCACAAGCCGCTGCTTCTACTTGAGGCATTCCAAATCCTTCACAAATAGCATATTGTGCATATAGATCAAATAGATTATAAATTTTAGCTAAATCTTCTACTGTTAGACCTAAACCTACAGTAGGACATACTGCTGAAAGATTGCCGCAGTGTTTGCATTTACACAATGCATCTTGAAACATGTTGGGGAAAAATCTTCCACATACTTTGCAAATATATGTCATTAAGACCTTACCGGCTAGTCCGTTTTCCATAATACCCCTTGAAATATCCCAGCCCATTTTTTCAGGATAGCTTGTATGTAAGTATAAAAAGCTTTTACTTGCTATTTCATTAGTGGTATTATTTAAGAATAATTTAAAAGATTTCATGAGTTCAAAAAACAATTTTCGTTTTTGATTTCTCATAACCGTTCCAATAATAAAACAGTTTGGATCTATATTTAAATCGATTCGATGCTGATGTTTTGGAACGGGTTTGTAGATGTCGGGATTGATACCGGGGGACGCACACCCTATATAGTTAATACGTTCTTTACCTTGATTTAATAAAACTTCTCCTCCATACTCAGAATATGCTAAAACCGCATCGCAACCACTAAAAGTTTCTATCCATTCTTGTTTTTGAGGGGCAGAATCTACAGTCGGCATCCATACCCAATGAAAATATGGTCGAAGAGGACTTTGCTCAATCCAATTATCCATCCACGGATCTCGATAGCACAAGACAATATCTGGCTTAAAATCTAAGCAAGCTTTGTCAAATCGCCATGAGCCAAATTGGAATGTAGGATTGCTATTATATTCGTTTAATGCCGCTTGATCTGAATCGGCAGGAGCGTTGGGATAATATAACCATGGAACTTTTGGTGCGTTGGGTTTTCCATACGATGCAAACTCAGCAATCTCATATTTACCAGTTTTATGTAGTCGAGTAAGTAGCTCTTTAGAATAAGTTCCAAAACCTGAACTTAAAAAATGAGCCTCACTCATGACCATTACACGTTTTTTCATTTATTAGCTTCTCTTATTTTAAAAACTGCATTGTCAAAAATTTTCTTAATATTAGATCTATGATATTTTAATTCTCCAGATATTTCTTTAAAATTATATCCTTTTCTCTTGAGTTTAATAACCTTAGACTCTAAATCGGTTAAATTTTCAGGTAGCAAATCATCAAAACTAATTGCTGGCATTTCAATGCAAGTATAGAATTCTTCTGCATCAATATCAAATTCTCTAATGTCTTTTAATGCAGACTTACCAGCGATAGATCTAATTTCTTTAATAATTTCCCACTTAATTGGATTCCAAGCATATGGAGAAAACTTGCTACCCCCATTTTCAGAAAACTTAGTTAGTGCTTTCCATAGCCCAATCCTTCCTGCTTGGATATAAGCTTCTTTATCGTGTTGATTTTTAGGCTTAAAACGGTCAACCACAGTTAAAACCAAGCCCATATTTTTTTCAATTAAATCTTCCATAATATCCTTCTTATAGTATTATACTATCTAAGCTAGATTTTTGACCTTAGATACTGACTTTATTAAGAAACTTCCTCGTTTTTTATCACGACTACCAATTAGTAGTAATACATTTCCCTCTTGAATATCTTTTCCATATTTATTCCATTCTTCAGAAAAAACAGTAACGCTATCTAAACTACAGGTTCCATCACTGATTGTTACAAAACCCATATTTTGCCCTTTTGAATTTCCTTTCTTAATTTTCCACTCCCTTACCCCATCCACTTGAGCGGCTATCCGTATTGTACCCTTGGAATTGAAACCATCCACATATTCTTTACACGTACAGTTTGCACCGCTAGTATCATATTCATCAACCCTAGCACAGGTTAATGATACGCCTAAATACTTTTCTTCCTGTCGAGCCTTCCAGCCCGGAAGATCTACTAGTTCATATCCGGGATTTTGTAAAGAATCAATAATACTTTCTACAACTTCAACTCTATCCTTTCTAAAAATGGGTCGATGTCGATTGGACCAGTCATTTTCAGCTATCATTGCCTGCACGCATTCTGAAAAGTTTTTATTAGAATTGGTTTGTTTGTACTTTTCTATCCATGGAACCTCTCTTTTACTTAACTCTCTAAACATTTTTAATTCATGACTCATTTTACTTCGGCTAACTTTAAAACAATCTAATGCACCGCTAAGAATTAACGCTTCAAACGCATCTACTTTTATACATGGGCCAAATCCAATTAGAAAAGTATCCCAATCACAATTTTGTAAATCGATTTTATTTCTTTCTAAACAGAGTATCATTTTATCGTAGACTGAACCGCCCACACCTTTAATTTCGGTTATGCCAAAAGTCGGTGACGTATCGTTGATTAAAGTAAAATATTTATTCATCTTTTTTATATTAGGAGGTTGTACATTAATATTCATAAGTCGTGCATTATTTACTAACTCTTCTATTTCTAAATATGCATCTGGTTTTCCAATAGAATGTTTAAGGTATGCTGTAAAAAATTCATGGGGAAAGTGCTGTTTGGTATAAGCTGTGAGATAAGCATTGTATGCGTAACTGACTGAATGAGATTTATTAAAAGAATATCTTTGTGATTTTTCAATCCACCCAAATATTTCTTCAGCTTGTTCTTTATCAACTGTGCCTTTAGCCTCTGCTTTTTCAATAAACTGATTTCGCAATTCTGCCATTAACGATACATTTTTTTTACCGATTGCTTTACGAAGAATATCGGCTTCTTGTAAATCAAAACCACCAATATCTCTTGCGATTAACAGTGCTTGTTCTTGATAGACTAAGATACCGTATGTACTAGATAGAATCGGTTCTAGTGCGCCATGAAAATATTCCACCGGATCTATACCGTGCTTACGATCTATATAATGCTGCGTAAGGCTTTTACCATCGACAATAGCTTCCATACATCCGGGTCTAATAATAGCAATTAAATCAGAAAGCTCTTCGATATTGCGAGGCTTAACCTTTTCTGACATACTACGACCAAGTTGAGATTCTAATTGAAATACCCCTTTAGTATTCCCTTCAGAAATCATATCCCAAGTATGTTCGCAAGATAGTGGCAGCGTTTCAATATTGGGATCATATATAACATCACCACCACGAGTCTCAAATTTACATCCACATTCAAATACTTCAGCGGTCACTCATAGCTCCTTTAAATTTAGCTACACTTGACTGTCTACGATGAAACTTCATAAACTGTGTAAGTAGTTTAGCGCTATCTACTGTATCAGAAAAAGCTTCATGTGCTTGTTCTGCCTTAATACCAAACCAGTCTCGCATAGTATCAAGTCTCATGTTTTGTGGTTCGTCTAGGTTTTCTAACCAAAAAAATAACATATCCATTATATCTATTTTAGTTACTTTTGCAAAAGGCATTTTGGTTTTATGCTTTTTCGCAAGTCTCTGACAAATTGGTAAGTCAAAGCCTATAATGTTATAACCAGCAGCAATAGGTTCTGGATACCAGTTGTCTCTAGACTTTTCTATTTCAAATTTTTTACAATATTCACAGAAATTTTTCCAAACAATTTTTTCACTTTTACCTGACTTCCATGTCTGGATAATATCTTCACTGGTAACACCTCTTTGTTTAGCGTGCCATTCGATGGTTTTCTGTTTTTCATCTGTAAAATATTCTTCCTTAGTAATTCCCGGTGGCTTAATAGTAGCGTTAAATGCTTTATCGACCTTGATGTCTAAAGTTCTTGGGTCGATTGGAATGGCTGCTAATTCTACGGGATTGCAAGTGGTGGGATCTGGACCGTCTGTCTCCCAATCAAATACTATAATCCAACGATTGTTCATATTAATTCCTCTACGATTTAAGTATGTGTGGAACTTCCATTATTTTATCTAACATTCTAATTCCTAAGACATCTAACTTTAATAGCCCAACATCTTCGCAGCTTGGTCCTTCAAAACCTGCCAGTAAATTTTTATCACCTTTGGCAGCAGACCTGATCATTGGACATGTATCATAAATTGGTGACGGCGACACGACTACGCCTGCTGCGTGCTTGGATTGAATAATTTTAGTTCCCTCCATACGCATGGCTTGCTCGAACACCTTAGATAGTTTACCCTCTAATTTACCGTTTTCACCAATCTCACACCAATCTTTTAATTGTTTCGTTTTATTCTTTAATGCCCATAGAATTAACGATGACTCGCCCAACTCCTCTTTCATGTCTTGTAATTCATCGGCAATTTTTGCCTCATCCATGATATGTTTTGTAATTTCGTTTTGTTCTGTAAATGAAATATTACCACGAGCTTGCATAACACGCTTAAGTGCCGACCTTCCTTGTAAAGTCTGATAGGTAACAATTTGAGCTACATTATCTGATCCATATCTTTGCTTAATATATTCAATAACTTTTTCTCTTGCTTCTTTAGGAACATCAATATCAATATCTGGCATAGAGATTCTATTATCAGTATTTCTTCCTGCGTTATAAAATCTTTCAAAAACTAAATCATACCTGACAGGATCAATTTGTGTAATACCAATTAAGTAAGAAACCATACATCCAGCAGCACTACCCCTTCCGGGACCAGTCAGATAACCAGAATCTTTACAATATTTTAAGATGTCTTGTACAATTAAAAAGTAACTAGACAAACCAGCCCCTTCAAATACTTCTAGCTCTTTATTGACCCTTTGTCCGTATTGTGGGAATTTGGGATTTTCTTTATTAACATGTTGCATCTTATTTGCCCATCCCATTTTGCAAATATAACGGAGATATTCTTTTGGCGAATATCCCGATGGGCATTTGAACTCTGGTGGATTGGGTGGACCTAAAATATTATACGGCTCGCACATATCTGCGATTAAAACAGTATTGGCTAGCTCTTCGTCATTATGGTATTGTTTCATTTCCTCATACGATGGTATATGGAAATTATTTGAAGAAAAAAAGCACTCTAGAGACTTGGATTTGCCGTCTTTTAATTCTCGTTGAACTTGTCCTATGGTTTTTTTTAAGGACGTGCATAAGAGTATCTGTTGGTCTTCTGCGGCCTCTCTAGTGGCATAATGTGCGTCGGGAGTAGCAACACAAGGGATGCCAGTTTTGATAGAAATCTGACGTAATTTTTCAGCCGTAACTCTTGAGGTTTCATTGTTGTCAGAATCAATTAATTGTATTTCAATAAAAAAGTTATCTTTTCCAAAAATTTCTTGCATTCTCAAGGCAGCGGTGCAAATTAAATCATCCGATTCATTTTCTTCTGCTAACTTACCTAAATATGATCCTAAGTGACCACTAAAAGAGACTAAATTACCTTTATGTGCAACTTGTTTAAGCTGATCAAAATCTATACGTGGCTTATAATAGAACTGGTCTGGATGGTTTGATTGTGATACTAGACCTAAAATATCTTTCCAGCCCTGTAGATTTTTTGCTAAAATAACTTGATGAATTAATTTTCGGTTTTCTTGGCTTTTCTCTTGAGCGCTATTGAAACAAATATAAAACTCACAGCCTAGAATAGGTTTTTGAGAAGCGTTAGTTAACGTTCTAGAAAAATCAACAGCACCTGACACACTACCATGGTCTGTTAGCGCACAAACGTTTGTTTCGATATCAGAGATTCGTTTTGAAATCTGATGTGTTTGAGAAAGCCCATCCAACAAACTATATTCAGAATGGACATGCAAAGGTACATAGGTCATTTCCTTCTCCTGAAAGGTCTTAATTCGTTAATTGCCACATTATAACAATCTGCCTTAACTAAAAAACCATTAGAAACATCGATTTCTCCTTTGTTTAGTTTTTTAGATTTTTCAAAATATTCTTCATGTTCCAACCATCCCAACACCCATGCCCTTCCCCATTGACCTCTGACCCACTCTATTCTTACAAAGACATACCTATCACATTTTTGTTTGGTATTATACGCTGCTACAGAACATTCATAAAAGGGTTTTGGGGGCGACGTACATCTTTTGGTTTTAACATCATATTTGATGTTTTTATATAAGATGTCATAGTCGTATGTGTTGCTAATTTTACCTTTAATAAGTGCGTTAGCAACCTCTTCCCCCAAAAACCCCGCTATGTTTCCTTTGCCATGAGTGATAGAATTCCTTAGCCTACCCATTTGTCTAGCCTTGGCCCACGCTCGTTTTTTCATTTGTGGTGTAATTTTAACTTCTATCATTTTATCTCCTTGCTAAGGTCTTGTTTTTGATCTCGCTTGAGTTGAACCTAAGAAACAAGAAAAACTTAGTTATAACGGCGACTCAAGACCCCGCTTACACTTCTCCCGGTGCTTGATAGGTTCCAATAACATGGTCTGGATGTGCAATGTTTTGGGTAACCCAATCAATACCATATTTTTTAATCATATATCTAGTTTGTTCGCACTTAGTCATCGGTTCTCCATGAGGAGTTTTTTGTCTAGGTCTGTGTTCTTTAATTGATCTAACATTCGTGTCTTCAAACGTACTCATTCCCTGATGACAAAGCTTTGTGCATTTCCATGACTGTGAAGGATCTAGGTGTCGTATGATTTTTGGATCGTCTGTTTCTTTAATAAACTCGAATTTATTCTTCAACATTCGTTCTGTGTCTTTTAAATCTTCATCTTGGAAATTTAATGTAAACGCACCTCCATCATTGATGAAAAATATTGTTATAATAAATGAGGATATATCAGGATACATCTGCTTGACTGCATAGTGATAAATTCGTAACTGTGGATCTTTGAACAAGCTTGCCTGTGTTTTCTCTTTTCCCGTAGCCCAATCTAATCGTCTTCCAGTTTTCCAATCAATCACTTCAATCGTGTCTTCGTCAAGTCGTGTTACTAAGTCTATTGTACCCTTTAAACTCAGACATCCTTCAATTTTTTCGTCACCAATATCATAAGAATAATTTGCCCAGTCTTGTTTTATTGAAAAATCAAAATGTGGTTCTGCATCAACCACGTCTCTGTTTCTGGGGTCAAACATTCCATCGTTATACTCTAACGCCTTCCACACCCATTTCTGACAATCTTTAGCGTCTTTTTCACTCCATTGATGGTGGTGGATGCGACTTGTATAGTACTCATAAACCCTTGCTGTTATTTTATCTAAATATTCAGACTTATAATTACATGTGCTAACACGACCTATATGTTCATCAGTAATAATCTTCTTACCGTCTTGCAAAGCTTTTTTGGCAACAGCGCAAATTTCCAAAACCTTGTGGACTATAGTGCCTTTATCAGCTTTCTTGTTAGATGGTCCTCTCCAACCTAAAGTATATTCTAGATAGTATTGCATCGGACAAAACCGATGACAATTAAA
>CEUI01020450.1_pt1 | contig 17770 bp, 19 predicted proteins | sample 531411 | NCBI WGS metagenome assembly CEUI01 (sample SAMEA2622841, study PRJEB7988) | marine metagenome | isolation source: saline water (ENVO:00002010), including
GCCGAGAGAGGTTCCGTCAACTGGATTAACTCCCGCCATATTAATACCACTGAAAGGTGGATTAACTCCAACCACAGCATTTCCTGTCACGGCTGTATCGGCAATCATATTACTGCCTTCCATAGTGACGGAAACAGTTGGAAGACTACCGACAGCCAAGTCTAAGGTGTAATCACTCACAAATGCGTTTCCAATACCAATAACAGCGTTACGGCTATCGGTTGAATCAACACCATGAGCGTCATTACCTTCTGCTGCGGTAACAATATAAAAGTTTCTTCCCGAACTGGTTTCCATGTGACCAGATGCGAAGTTAACGTCAGGAGATGCTCCAGTTCCGACAGCAGTGCCAGCACCACCTATCTTCCTATCGCCCAATCCAGTCTGGACAGCAAAGTTCAAAACTCTCTCATTATATCCATCAGTAGGATAATAAGTAAAGTCAAGCCCAACAGTGGGCGGTTCCAGCACGATAGAATCAATACGCGCAAGCTGGCCATATTGGTTAACGTCCTGTCTGGTTATGTTAAAATTATAGTTTGCACTTTGAACCCTGCAAAGCTCTGCATGAACTCCCGTGTGTCGGGATTTCACGCTCTCTGAGGAGTAAAGCGCCTCCGATTGGTAAATTACTCTATTTCTTGCCATAGCGGTGGTTTATTTTAAATGATTACAGTTTTTTTGGTGTTTTGTGAAATTTTTATTGGAATCTAAGCCTGTGGGCTTGTATCTCGAAATCAACAAAGCCAACGAATAAATCATTAGCTAATGATTTCCTAGCTCTATCCGCAAGTTTTGAAGTCGTTACATTCTCTATATAAAAAGGGCGACTAGATGAATAATTATTAGATAAATCAGTATAAGAATATGTCCCCTCTTTAAGATCAGCGTATTCGTTCATAGGGTGTCCGCTCATAGGTATTTGATTAAAAGCCTCGTTATGAGAATCTCCGAATATAGATAGAACCCCGTCTAGCTGATAACTATCCTCTGCCAAAACAACAGCATTAGCCCGAACAGTGGTTTCCTCCATACCCCCTAAAGCAAAACCTTTGTTATCCATTGTTTGATTAGATAAGAAAATAGCTGGAACAACTTGATCGTATGGAGATATGGCACCTTGAGAGGCACCCGGAAGCCTAGAATTTACAGTGTATTTTTGCTCTACAATTAAATCGTCTTCGGTATCATTTGTATAATAAATATTAAAATCTTTTACAGCAAACGATCCAGTTACGTTTAAAGAACTGGAGCTATGATCTAATAAGACCCTACCGTTTTCAAAATCTAGCTTAACACCGTCACCCCTTCCAGACACAGCGCCGTTAATAAACACTCCATCTGGAATATCAGCACTTGAAATAGATGAATCTGTGACCCACTGTTTGTATGGACTACCATAAGCCTTAAAAGTAGAGTGCAAATGTGGGTCTTCGTAATAATAAAAACTACCCGTTTTGTTACTGAATGCTTCTCCCTTGGTCAAAAGAAAGTTATCAAACCAAAGCATGAAGGATGTAGTAAACTTGTGCTGAAATTGTTCTGTCATTTTATCTTCTTAAATTCTTTTTTATATTTATTAATAAGTGCTGTTATATACGGAACATTTTGAAATTTGCCGCCACGAACAATTTTAGATGTTTGTATTGCAGCACCAGACCTGCTAGCTCTAGAAGACTTTCTAAGTAAATAACCAAGACCAGATATGCCTGTTTCTATACCTTTAGCCCAACTTCTCCCCAAAGCCCAAGGAAGAGGAGTAGCTGCGAATATTTTCCCAGATTCTGGTAAATCCACAGCATAAACATAACCAACTTTTTGCCCCTTTTTTAAAACACTCTCTCTCCTAAAATTTGTTGATTCAAGTATTTCTAATATAGGTTGCAAAGGACTGTCACCACTAGAGAAGCCAATAAAAGCAAACAGGTTGCTTATTCCCCCCAAAGTCCCGCTTACATTCCCAGCTGAAGGACCACCAGCAATCTCTATAGAAACCGGATGATCTAAAAACTCTTTTATCATTCTTTTTTTAACCTCGTCAAATTTTTTTCTAAACTCTTTATCTAAGTCTTTTTTAACTAGTTTTGGAGTTTGCCTTTGAATGGCAGCAATAACATCTGGATCAAGTTTTGCCATTATTCTCCTTCGTCAAGAGGGGTTAATAAAAAAGTGTAAAACTGATTCCCGGTAAAACCCTGCGGAGTTCCATCACTTTTTATACTAAATTTTTGACCATCTAATTCCACCCTCCTTGATTCCTTTATGAATTCATAGCCATTTTTCTTTACAGTTATTTTTGCAGAACCCGCTGGTAAAATAATCTTAGCCTGTCCGTCTCCACCTAAATATTCCTCATCAGAACTCACATAATAAATTCTAGCAGGGAAAACACCAGAAACAGTTTCGTAAGTTATACTAGATGTCGAACCTGTGTCTCTCCTGCCATATATAGGATTGTATCTAGTGCTTGTGGAAACAACGGTTTTTTTAGGGTTTTTGTATACGGTTATATCTCTAGCGAAAGTGGTGTGGAGTTTTTCGAAAACCCCACTTATCTTGGTTATCTGAGAGTCTGATAAAAAACCTGCCATGTAGAAAATTACACTATTTTTTCTATAATCAGCAGGTATAAGGCATGAATCCAAAAAATAATTTAAACAAACGATCCACAGAGGAGGTTGTTAAGCTATATAAAATGCTACTAATGATGGTTGAAGACATGAAGCAAGACCATGATTTTCATTACGCAAAACTTTATAAACATATTCCTAAAGAATATCATGAAGTTATAGACACCGCCGATCATTTTACGTCCGAAAAAATGGCTTGGATTAGGAAAAGAATCTTAGACTACGGCAATTCTTCGATAAGAAATTTGCAAGAAGAGCTAGAAAATTACCAGATATCATTTATATTTAAGTAGGAAAAAGGCAATGGAAGCAAAAACACTTTATCAATTTACTTTAGACAAGGAAGTAGAGACTGAAAAAGAGTCTAAAAGAACCAACAAAAAAACTGGCGAGGTAACCATAACCAAAAGAAAGGTTAAGGAAAAAAAGCCCATTGAGGTTCAAATTAAGCGCCCATCTAGGCGTGAACTAGAGGAGGCTGAGTTGGAATACTCTATCGAGATGAGCAAATGCATCAAAAGAGGTATTTTGACTAAAGCTATGCTGGCTAAAAAATATAGCGACACTGGAGGATTATTTAGCGAAGAAGATGCAGAAAAATACCAAGAACTTTATAAAAACGCTCTTGATCTTCAAAATGAGTATGTGCGGCTTGATTCTGCTACTAAGAAAACACAAAAACAAAAAGATCGTCTGGAGAAGGTAAAGAAAGAAGTCGCTATTACTAAAAAAGATATTGTAGAAATGGAGTCTACTTTTTCTTCTCTTTTTGATCACACGGCAGATGTAAAGGCGCAAAACAGGCTGATACTCTGGTATGTCCTTCATTTAACTCGCGTATATAATGAGGATGATGATAGTTTTGATCTTTACTTCACAGGCGATGATTTTGATGAAAAAATCAAATCTTACCATAAACTAGAGGAATCTGAGGACGAGTTTTATTTCGCATTGATTAATAAGGTCACCACTATTTTGGCTTTTTGGTTCTTTAATCAAGCGTCTTCTCCAAAAGAATTCGATGAGCTAATTGAGAAGATGGAAACCGGAGAGCTGTGAATGAAGAATTTTACGTCTCTATAATTGGAGAAGTATTTGATGGTTATTCTGAGATTGTTTTCAAAGGAGCGCCCCTTTGCATAAAACACGCTTCTATACAAGATCAACGATACCTACATAAATACTACGAAAAATATAAAGAAATAGCTCTCCAAAGAGGCGTTGATTCAGAAAAAGACGCACTAAAGCGCCTTAATGATGAAGGCATGTGGTCTAGTAGTGATGAGAGCAGGATAAACTCTCTTAAGCTAGAAATACAAAACCTGAAACAAACAAAGAAAAAACTTTTCGTTCCTTCGCAAAAGGAGTCTTTTGAAAAAGATATACAAGAAAGAGAGTCTGAAGTGATGTCTTTAGAATTAAAAAGACAGGAACTAGTTGGTAAAACAGCAGAAGATTATGCAAGTTCTAGAGCTTCTCAAGAAATGGTGAGATATTTCGTCTTCGATGGTCCCGATTTAAAAAATAATTATTTTTCTGAAAAAGATTTTGATGAGTTAGACGACATTGAGCTTTTATTGATTAATTCAGAGCAAAAACTTATCACTGAAAGGATCAACGAATTAAATATACAACACGCTGTATTGAGACCGTTTTTTAGTATGTATATTTCTCAATGCGAGGATGTGTATGGATTTTACGGCAAACCAATAACACAATTATCTATCCATCAGCTTAAAGTAGCAATTTTTGGAAGAATGTTTTTTAACATATTCCAACACACTGAAGATATACCAGATAACATAAAAGAAGACCCTGAAAAACTGATGGCATTTTCAGAGGCTCAAAGAAATAAAGATTCTAACTCTAAGTTTATCAAGGAGGATTCTGATGCATCTATGGTTTTTGGGGCGAAAAAAGAAGACATGAACGTCATAGCGCCTGAGACTAAAAAAGGAGGAGTTTCCCTTTCCGATGCCCTTAAAAATAAAGGTGGTAAACTAAGTATGGAGGATATGATCAAATTATCACACGGATAATTAACTATTCTGCCCAGTGTAAAAACTACCCTCAATACCACCGACTTGCAGAGGCTCTGCTTGGTAAATGTTGTAATGAGCAACCAACCTATCAATTCTTCCCTGTGAATCGCTAGCGAGACCACGATATACTTTTGACACTTCGTTTCTGTTTACGAAGGTAATCGAGTTGTTTTGATCAGATATGGACAGAATCTCTCCTGTTGACCTTGTAATGCCCCTAAGAGAGTTCCTAGACTGTTTTGTATAGTAATGATACAAATACAGCTCCTTGTGTATAGACTGCGCTTCTAGGTCCAAATCTGCGCCACTGCCACTATAATTAGTATAGATCAAAGAATTTAATCTGCCAAGATTAGCCTCTAACCATCCACTAATTGCACCTGTGGTGGCTATATCAGTATCACCATCAAACTCGTTGTCTAATATATCTTGCGATAAGTCCCCTAATATACTCATATACCTATGATTACACTAAAAATCACAAATCGCCTAACTTTTTAAGTAACTCAGCGTGTTTAGGGTTTTGTGGATCAAAAACAGGTTTAGGGCTAGAAGGCAGAATGTTTCTACTGTTGTTTCTGTTCTTGAATTTGAACTCTTTGATTAAAGTTTTTTTCAACTTTGACTCTGAGTGATATGGGTTCAAGCCAACTCTCTGAGCTAAAGACTGCATGTCGCTAAAAGTCATATGGCCTAACTTCTCTTCAAAAATGTCTAGCTCATTTGTTCCAAAAGGATTAATAGTATCAACACCTAAAACTTCTTCAAGCCTTGTCTGTTTCTTTCTAAACTCATCAGTATCAGTCAAGCCGTTAGCCTTCATTTCCTCAAGCTCTTCAACCAAACCTTTAGACTTTTTAGGTTCTACAGCTTTTGAGATTTCTACCTCACCAACCGCCTCCTCCTGTTGCTCTCTATCCACGCCGTATGAAACATCCATTGCGTTTACAGCTTTTTTATAGCTTTTAAGTTGGGTTTTATACTTCTCCAAATCTTTATCATCCATAACTAATAGTAATGCTTACAGTGAAATTTTAAACAAAAAAAGCCGCCCCCCATCAGGAAGGCGGCTTTTATAATAGTTGTTAAGAATTATGCAACTCCGCTAGCGATGAGACCGACAAGAGCGCGATCATCAAGAACCATGCGTCCTTCTTCAAGACTGCCATAGTAGCCAATCTTGTTCTGACGGATGCTATACTGATCATCAGCAACGAGGTTAAACTCGCCTCCGCTCTCTTCGTCAAGAGCGACAGCACGAACAAGAGAATCGCGAGAGCGATCAAGACCAACAATGATCTCGTCCTTGTTAGCTGCACCGTCGAAGACATCAGCTTCGCCACCGTCAGCTTTTTGGAACGTGCTAGAACCAGCAGCGGCATCAAAGATGTCGTTGAACTTCTGAGCAGCACCAAGCTCGTTAATCTCCATGATGGAGATACCGTAGAACTCGGGGATACCAGCACTGTTGTAAACCTGATTTCTGAGTTCGTCAGTAGCAGGGATATCAGTGTTGGAACCTCTCGTATTGATTGGATTGTAAGCCATCGCACGAAGCTCCTGAGTCACCTCGGGAGAAACGATGAGATCGGTTACGCCTCTTCCAGCACGATTTGCGGGAGTTCCCTTGGCCCAAGAAGTGTTAATCCTCTTGGCTCTGGTAAGCAGGGTGTTCAAGTCGTGAAGAAGAACCTGCCCATCAGTCTTGCATCGAAGAACGTGACTCAGCGAATTAGTGCTGGCGTCAGCAAGCGAACCCATAATAAGGTTAGCTGAGATTCTTTCCTGCTTGAGAAGGACTTCTTGAGCAAGGCGCGTGAAAGTTTTGCTCACAACGTCCATGCGGCTCTTGGCGGCATAACGGCGATCAAAACTAAGCGCAGAGTCAAGGCTATAAGTAGCAATCTTCATCTCAGAAGCGGTGGGAAGCACCTGATTCTGTGGAAGACCACCCGCCGCAGCAGTGCTGTAAACTTTGACGTAATCCTCATCCGTGATGTCAAAATAGAGATCAAGAGGAATCGAAGGATTATCATCAGCGTTAAACTGAAGGGTCGTAAAGAGATTACTAAGAGTAGGAGCGTTGTTAATCACCTCGGCCAAAACTGGCCCGATGAATTCTGCAAGAGCAACCTGAGCTTCGTAAGCAACTGCACGGTTGCGAGAAGCCATAGCTTTAATAAGCTCTACCTGTTCTGGAGTTCTTTTAAGAGAAATTTTCATAGGTAAATAAGGTTAAAAATTAAAGACCAAGGGCTACAACGATATACTTTTCAGTTCCGCTTCCTGCAAACTGATCGTTTTCAGTTTGAGCCGTCCTGTCGCCAGTTCCGATAATGATTCCGACTTTAGCGGTGTCAGTATCAGGTCTGCAACCTGTGAGTTTCCCGCTTTCAGCACTAATCTTCACTCCGGTTCCCACAGTGTGAGTCGTAAAGTGCGTAGCGCAAGCATCAGCGGTAAGAGTAACGATACCCTTGGTTAAGATTGGAACAGCCTGACCGGGAAGAACGGCCTGAAGCTCTGCCCTCTTCTGAGGGTTGTAGAGAAGCTTCTCTCCGTTTTCGTCGTTTTTAGCTGTCTGAAGAAGCGTAAGACCCAAAGGTGGAGGTCCGTCCGCAACAGCAGGGGTGCATTTCAGCGTCACGCTAGGATACTGATTGCGACCAACAAATGGGTAATCCGTTTTTCCGAGATAACTGTTGGTGGTGTATTCGATGGGATCTTTGCCAAAGTTGCCAGAAGCAACGGTCACAAAAACACCAGCGTCTCCATCACCAGCATCTGATTCAGTGGTTGAGTCGTTTTCCTTGCCGGGGGCAAGAGCAAACAAGTTAACCACATCATTCTCGTCATATTGTCTGAATGGTAAAATTCTGAGTGCCATGATATTGTGTGTGTTAAGTTTTAAGAGATTTCAATGTTGCTACGGTCGAAAGCCGCAGAAAATTTTTCGCGCAGGGATTTCTCCTCGCGGGAAACTGTTTCGTTAGAGTTACAAATGGTAGCCTCGGAGGACTCCACATCGTCAAGAACTTCTTCCTCGGTCTTCTCTTCGCCAGAAGCCTTGGCAATTCTTTTCTCAACTTCCTCTGCAATACGAGCTTCGATCTGCTTGTCGAACTCAGCCTTAGCTTCTTTGCTCTTATGCTTCCAAACAACATTGAGTTTTTCTTGGAAAGAAGCGAAAGCCTCGTCGGTTTCGTCAAGCTCTTTAAGCTCATTTGCTAAAAATTGTTTATCATCGTCTTCAAGATCGAACTGCTGATCAACGACATCCATGCGCTCGTTGAACTTAGCCACGGCCTGTTCAGCTTTGTGGGCAGCTTCGAATTCTGAGATTTTCTTCTGAGACTCTTCGAATTTGGTCTTTAACTCTTCTACAGAAGATTTAAGTTCCTCACTCTCTTTTGCAAAAGCCTCTTTCTCTTCTTGAGCGCGATTAAGATCCTTACGATATTCTTCGTCTTTTTCTTTAATTGCGTCTGCGAAAGTGCTAGTCATCGAGGCTACAGCCTCTTTTGAAAACTTCTTTTCGACAAGAAGATCCTTAAGTTCTGAAATAATTGATTCTTCCATAGGACTATTCTTTCTAGTCTTTACATTTATTAATTGATTTTGTGAAATTTTTTTCTCTTCGCTATCTTTAGGTGTAGCAGTCTGATATTCTTCCGGTGGAGCGAAAACGCCCTTAACATCTGCCGCTGGATTTACAGTGAATCCGATCCCAAGTGGATAAATGTTGCCAGTTATCAAACGATATATACTCTCCCCTTTTTCAGTTTTACCGTTACCGCCGTAAGCCTTTAATCTTCCCTTTAATTCTTCTTTCTCCTCCTCGTTCGTTATAATGCGAGCCTCGCTTAATTTCTTGCTCCCAACCGCTAAATTATAGTCTGTAAAGCCAACTTCCCAACTAGCTGAGATCTTATTATGATAGGAATCCTCGGGGTCCACAGACCTTTGTAAAGCCATCGCAAAAGCTTTGTTCGCTGACTTGTAAACAACAGCCCCTAAAGCAATATTAAAAGGTTTTTTAAGATTCTTGATTGATTCTTCACCTATAATTTTGTTAGTGCCATATTCGCTGAATCCGGCTGAAGCTATGTGACCAACAATTTTTTCTTTATCGTGTTCAATATTAGTTGGTTTATGAATAAAATTATTTGTAAATTTGGCAGCAGTGTCAGAATCAATACCGTCACCGTTTCTGTTAAAAACATTAACAACAGCCGCATTAAATGCGACTCCCATCAAATCAATGTTCTCTTCAAAATTAATCCCTTTAGGGACAAGCGATTGTAAATTATCTAGTGATGCTAAAGAAATAAAAGACGCTTCGCCTATCTCACAAGGAGAGATTACAGCGTCAAATTTAGTGGTGTATTTATACGACATGGTTACTGTGATATAATATAGCTGCGGAATAGTTATCTAATTCATGCTTTGCAGAGATCTCTAAAATCTCAGGCAGAATATCTAACGACTCCAAATTTTCTATATTGTTTACACAGGAAATGGCGTTTTGTTCCCAATTTTCTAGTTCTGAAGAACAAACAACAGACTCGCACAGTTTATCGAGCATCTGGTTTTGCTTTTTGCCAAACCGCTTTATATTCATTGATTCCCTCATCAAAGACTTAGTTTTTTCCCTAAAACTTTCCAATGAACCAACGGTAGACTGGATAGCTTTTCTTGAGTAGCTAGACTCAGATAATGGAATATCAGTGGTTCCCTCTGGTCTACCAGCCTCTTGGTTTGTCTGGTTTTTGTCCTGAGCCTCCTCTTTCTCTTCAATCATTGGAACGCCGCCGACAATAGGATTGTAATAACCTTTTTCTCTTTCCTCTATGAACCGCTCTTGTGACGGGGCGATATCCTCTGCATTGGGGAACTTCCCAGTATGGAACATCTCCATTCCCTGCTGCGGCGTGATAACTCCAAGCTCCATCAATCTGGTTGAGACCCTCATAAGCTGAGTTTCGTCCCTCATGTCGATATCTTTCATCACAACTTGAGGGAAAGATCTAAATCCTAAGTTTTTAGCTATCCTCTTTATTTCTTTCTGCAAGAAATCATGGACAAATGCATTTCTAGCCTCTTTCAACCTATCAATAAAAATTTTAGCCTTTACTTGGGTTGAGCTGTATTTTTCTTCACCTACAACTATGTTTTGTAGACCTTGTTTGATATCCTCATTTAAGACTCTATATTTTTCAGAGCCTAAAACTTTATTGAGGTCTGGAATAATAAAATCTGCTTTGGTTGTATAGTCTGAGACCAAAACCCTGCCAACACTTTCGTTTTTAAACAGTGTTTGCATAGCCATAAGGTTTTGAGCATTTATCCCGCCTTTATCTGGCTCAGTCCCCATAGTGATCAAAAGTATTACATTCTCAACCGTCCTTGTAATCGCTTGATCCATTTTCTTCAATTCCAACTTAGCGTTGATATCTTCTAAAACCGGAAACCCAAAAGGCACAGCAAATGGCTCATAGTCTTGTTTCTTATAAAAAGAGTAAGACAATTTCTTCGGATCTAGCTCTATCTTTAGTCCGGTTGTGTAATAGGAACCATTTTTGATTCCGTCCTTCATATCTTGTGGCAAACTATCGAAAATTTGTTGATCCTCTTCTGTGATAGGATTCTGCAATCTAGATAATTCGTATTCAGATAATACTTTTTCATAAGCCCCGGTAGAAAATGTTGAGGCTCTTTTGGCTACAATATCGAAAGGATTCAACACAATGTATCGCATTGGTATTGTGTTTTCTACCTCACTTTGAGAAGGAATAGTTCTTACCAGTCTGCTGAAATCTTCGACTTTGAATTTACCGTCGATTCTATACAAGAAAATATTGCCGCTTCTGTAATACTCTCTAAAGTATTGGTCTTTTAGGTTGTTGAGATTTATTCTTTTGAACCAATTCTCAAAAAAAGATCTGCTTCTTTGTGTGCCTCCCTCAAGAAATATTTCCGTATTAGAAAACTCAGCCATGATATCGACCGCGTTTCTAAACACTGCTACATTTGCATAAGCTTTTTGGCATAGTTCAATAGCCATACGGATATTGACACCATCTAAGGAAAACTGATACGGAAGCATCCCGTTCCTTATACTTGAGTATTTATCAGTGGTGCTAGATATAGCCGCTCTGTTTATCCTGCTTACCTTATCCCTAGTTGGAGTCCTAGTATATCCAGCCTTGGAGATTTCCATCTCAGATGCAGACGAAACATAAAATGGCTCCCCTAAAAGATCCGGTTCTGTCTGAGAACCCACCGAAGCGGTGGCTGGCTTAGTTTTATTGAATTTGTCCCAATAATCAGATTTTTTAGTGTATTTTCTTTTAGCCATTTAACTATTATACACCTAAAAGTCAGAAAGTTAACTTTAACTTTTTAAAAAGTTAGTTTATGAACATGGGCATAAAAGTGGACTGACCGCTATCATCTTTGGCATTAACCATGTCAAAGTATATCTGCATCATCCAATTCCCCAAGACTAAGCAAGAATATGAGTCTTTTCTGGCTTTATCTGCACCTCTCTGCTTTCTAAGATTCATAGGAAGATCAAAACTCTGAGTCCCTTGAGATGAAGTTGTCACTTGAACTAATGCACACTGAACCTTGATTAAGTCCATTATATCTTTTTGGTGTTCGACAAAATCAATCATTCTTGAGTTTGCTGCTACATTTTCGTAGTTCCTTATGAATTTTATTTCTTTTATTGGGATGCTAGCTTTTCTTTGATTATGATAGTCATCGTCCATAGCTGCCCCGGCAAAGAAAATTCTCTTGTGGTCAAATGATGCCTGTAGCAATTCATTTGCATATCGAATCCACTGTGAACTAGGCTTCCTTAAGAAAACAAACTTTCTTTCTTCTTTATTGTATTGGTTTCTAAGCTTACGCAGTCCTTTGTCATACTCTTTATGGTTATCCACATCTGCATCAATGACTCCCAGCTTTAGATTATAACTTTTAAATATATCGCTCTCGTTACAAGAATTAACAAATTGCACACCGCCATTGTAGTCACCAACCACTGCAACAATATTAAAATACCTTAAAACGTAAGCCGCGTATTTTATATGGTCTTTTAAACTAGTCCCCGATATCGCATAACCATGAACAACAGTCCCCTTTTTGGTGTCTTTGTTTAGCTTGATTAAGAGCATAGCAAAATCATCAGACGATTCGCTCTCAGACCAAGATGGGTCTATGGCTAATATGTATTCGTCTTTTGGTTTGCCGATAACCTCCACAGACTGGCCCTCTCCGTCAGGGATCGTGCAAGCAGCCATTTTGCTTACTTTGAAATATCCAGAACTGTCATCTGTGAAAACTGCCCCAAATTCCCTGTCAAACTGAGATTGACTCATCGTAGCTTTCGCCTGACTAACCAAGTTCTGATCATAAAGCTGTTCTGGGGCGCAATCATAACTGAAGTGCATTATTACTCGGTGCGCTCCATCTTGATCGTTTTTGCCAAGAATCAAGGATTCGTATTGGTTGTATAACTTATAAAGATATTCAAACTTGTATGAAGCGGAGGATAAACCAATAATTTTGTTGTTAGGCCAATTGGTTCTCTCCTCTTCTTTTAGTTTACCCTGCTCGATCATCTGGGTTTCTAGGTCATAGATCTCTTGCCTTTCTGTAGGATTATCTACAACAGACAAGAAGGGCATAATAACCTCATTTAGAACTTTTTCTGGCATAAGTAAAAGCTCATCAATAATCATTCTCTGGAAACGAAAACCCCTCAACTTCTCACCATCACCTAAAGGTAGAGCTGTTATCTTGCTTCTACCTATCTCCATTACCCACTCATCATTTTGTTTAGATACTCTGGTTATGCACTGAGCCAAAAAAGCAGCCTTCGGACTTTTAGATATCTCCTCCATTTTCTTGAAGATCATCTTGGACTGTCGGAAAGACTTGGAGATAATCCCAATGTGGACACCTTGATTTAAAATGGCGTCTAATAGCGCGAAAACGCCCGTAGAGAAGCTTTTGGACATTCCACGGGACCAAATACCCAAAAAGTAATCGGTCTCCATCATGGCCTTAATAGCCATATGTTGAAACGGGAACAGTTTTATACCTGTTATTAGTTCTGCGGCGAACGAGGGGTTTTGCCGCAAAAACTTATAGAACAAAATCCTAGCCTCATCGTCATCTAAAAATCCCTTCTTTTCGAGAATCTCTTGATTGATGTTAGGAAACCTGTTTCTAGACTCTTGCTCTCCTGTGTCCCAACTCATATTTTGTTAATAGTTTAGACCAAAAGTATTGCATATCGACCTCCCATATATTTCTCCCTAGAATCAATAATTTGGGGATCAGAAAGGAGCTATACTCCCTTGAGCCAGAAAACACGAATTGACAGCAGTCGGAATACTCATTTTGTAGCTCTCTCATGTTGTGGTAGACATAATCAAGCTTGAACTTTTTATAGCTTTTTTTATTGACCTTTTCCATGTTGTCAAAATTTTCATCAATGACCACAAACATGTAACATCCCAGATCCCTGCACCTATCTAGCTCTTTTGCAAACCTTTTGTAATGGGCCGTCACCGTAGCACAGAAATCAGTAAAATTCTTTCGGTCTACAAAAGTATAATCATAAAGCTCTCCCTTGACCCCATAATCTCCAACATCTAATTTTTGTTTCTTGGAGTTCTTGAACACTAGTGGCTGTTGCTCTCTAGTATCAATCAATATTTGGACATTTGAGAAATCGCCATGAAACTCTTTCGGCAGTAGTTTATTTAAAAATGGTTTAACATCGCATTTTTCACACGCAGTAGTATAACTACCGAAATATTTTTTATATAAATCCACGGGTGGCAATCCAGCAGTAATAAGATCTAGATTACTAGGACCATGAGCAAGACTTTTTTTCTCTATGCGTTTTGATAGTATATCAATTATATACTCCCGCACCTCATCATCCGGGGAGCGTTCGCACCACTCGATAAGTTGATCGGGGTGCGTGAAGTCCTTTTCGAAGTAGCTCTTGTAGTTCTTGAAGGGCAGAAGTTCTCCAGTTAGCTTGTTACGCCTTTGAAAGTGTTTGACGTAGTAATCCCCCAGAAGCAAATCATGTCTCTTTATATGAGCGTGTAAGCTTCTAAGGGTGTTAAACTCTCTTCCGCATTCTTTACATTTAAATGACATCTTCTTGCCCTATACCTAAAATCCTAGCCTTCCACTCAGCCATTCCCTCAAGCCTTTCAGCTTCCTCTTTGATCGTTTCTTTTTGCATCTCAGCTATCCTTATCATATTATCTCTTTCTTCTTTTTCTTGAAATAATTGGACAATTGATAAAATAGAAGCATTCTCCTTTGTTCTCGCAGCCATCCTTGTAGCCCTGTCACCTTGAAGCTTTTTGGTAAGGTTTTCTATTCTGCTTTCACATTGATGATACTCAGAACTCTTAGCCTTAATAATTTCCGCTAACCGCACAGACATTTCCGTTTGGTCATCTGCCACATCAAACATATCGTTAAGTTTGTTCAGATGTTTACTGATAACCTCCAAATTGATGATCTCCTTACAGACATTGAGATACAGGTTGATCTCATCTGCCGTTAAGTCAGGTTTGTCCCACGTTAGACGAGTGAACTCCTGTTCAAATAATTCTCTGTCGCTTTTGTCTAAGTAGTTGTTAACAATTTTAATAAATCTAGAATTATTAAGATTAATGCCCAATCTCTCTACACAGATCTGGTATTGTCTATTTAGTTTTGAGTCGTCTAAGTTTAACCCAGTGGCATCATTGATTTTCTTAACAATCCGAGAGGGAGATTTGGGTGGGGCGTAGTTATGAAGTGCCGCACCGTCTTGAGAAGGAATAAAGTCTGGATTGGTTTCTTGTATGTATTTCAAGACCGCCCTCTGCTCCACACTTAGGGGTTTGATGTCTCTAGAGAAGACTAACTCCGCTATTCTCACAGATGACAAACCCATCTGAGCTTGCTGTATAATGAATTGCTTTTGAGAGTCCGTAAATTCTATCTTTTTTTTCTTGGCTCTCTTGGTTGTCTTGAAATTTATGCCCTGTTCTATCAAAAAAGCCCTGACTAACCTTCCCTGCTTAGATCTCCCATCCAAAGAATCGTCATCAAAACATCTTTTTGTAAGATGATTGAGGTCAGTTGTGCTTTTGGACTCTTCTTTTAAAAAATCCTCTTGTTCAGAAGTCAGTTTCATCAATTATTATATCAAATTCTTGGATTATTTCGGCGGCTCTTTGCATAAAAAGCTTTTTTAAGTTCTTAACCTGTCTGTAACCCGCTTTTCTTTTCTTCTCATTTGTCTTGTAACCCATAAACTTGGCAACGTCTTCCTCAGAGCATTTGTCAAAAAACAACATGCAGTAAGCTTTGTAGTGGATTTCACTCAAAGAGGACTCCATGTGCTTGTTGAGCTTTCTTAGCGAGTTCTCGTAGGAGAAGTCTTGTTGAGGCTTAGATGATATCTCATGGTCGTGATGCTCTGTCGAAACTGGGATCTTTAATGAAAACGCACTTTTCTTGCGCTGCTCCCAGTTTTTATAGTCTTTGCATTCAGAGTCTTGTATTTTTGACCTAGTTAGCGAGCATCCAGTGTCATCTAATGCGTGTTGGCAACCCACACACGGCTTTACATAGTTGCCGTAGTGATTTCTTATAAGATTTTTAATTTGATTGGATATTATGGTGGCCAACCAAGGCTCTAATGGCCTTTTTTGATCCCACATGTGCCATTTCTTGTATATGTGGAGCTTTATGATTTGGCGAACATCTTCAAAGTCAAACCAGTTAATAGAATCTAGCCGCCACCTAGACTGTTGCTTGCTAATGGCGGTATCAATTATGTCTATGCACTCTTCAAAGCTTTTACCGCCTCTTTTTTTCATCAATAAAGTCATTTACATCTTTACTGCGTCTGCGGGTTCGCTTTGGTTCGTTGTTCTCGCCAAACAAAGAGCCGAAGGTAAACGTGCTGTTGTCTCCTTCAGCTTGTATGTCTACTTTTAATTCGGTGATGTTTGGCAGCTCATCAACAGATGTCTCATCATCCTTTAAATTTTTATCATCGACTGTTTCTCTTACGATCTTAACTGGGGCAGATGCCTCAGAAACGGAATTTGTCGGAGTGCCACATTTAGGGCAAAAATTAGGCTTGGAATGATTAAACTCTATCTTGTGACCACACTGTGTGCAAAAGACATGGTTCATATATAAAATATAGGGCCGTGAGTATTTTTTTCTAATTAATTTATTTTATGTCTAGCTTCTTTATGATGAATTTTAGAATTTCACTCCTGACAATATCTCTAGAAGTAAAAGAAAACGTGTGGATGCCCATTTCTTTTGATTCGTCATCATCGAAGATGTCAAAAAACTCTTTAAATCCTGTTTTTCCGTTAATGTCGCTCTGCATGAAGTCGCCACCTATGATTATTTTAGTATTTTCTCCTATTCTTGTAGTCAAGGTAGTCAACTCCTTCTTCGTGAAGTTCTGCGCCTCATCAGCAAAGATTAATTTATCTCTCCAACTTGCACCTCGCAGAAAGTTTACTGGCACAGCAGAGATCTTTTCTTTGTTTTTTAAATAGATCATATCCCCTTCATATAAGATTTCCTCCATCTTATCGTAAAGAGGCATCAAAAACGGATCAAACTTTTCAGCAATGTCTCCCGGCAAACTGCCTAAACCCTTATCCGCACTCTCTGCAATGCTCCTAATGTAGATAAGGTCTTTGTTGAAGTCTTGCTGCATAAGCTGCAACAGCGCATACACACCCATGTAGGTCTTAGAACTACCTGCTGGCCCAGATACAAATATAATTTTTGTTTCGGGGTCTAGTGCTGTTTTTAAAAATCGCTGCTGTTTTGCCGTGAACTTAAATTCGCGCTGCTTAAACTTAATGGACCGTTCAAATGGTGCTGTAAGCTCCAATGAACCCTTCGATTCAGATTTCTTGCGAGCCATGATATTTACTTATATTACACAATAACCTCTCTGATTGTCGCATTTGCAATCAAAGTTTCTCCACCCTGCATTCCATAATTTTGTGCAGTTACTCTAGATCCAGAACTCATTGTCGCCCTCACAAGCCCAGCCCCACCTAAAGCTCCAGCAAATGGGTTTATCTGCTGACCAGCATAATCTTTAACCGATAAAGTAAGATCGCTAGTGAGTTTTCGACCACTATGATCAATAAGTCTTTCTAAGCCTGTTGATTCTATCCTCATCTCACTGTCCACCGTATCCACAAAGAATTCCGATGCCCTCACATCTCCTAACTTGTATATTGGTCTTCTTGAATAAGTTTTACTAAATGATATGCTCGATAATATCTTCTCGCTCACAACTTGGTCTGCGTTACTCACACTCACCGTGTGTCCGTATGCTAACTTGTTACTGTCTAGAAGATCCTCCAGTTTTGAATCAGGTAGGGAACTATCACCACTTATAGTGTGGTTTCTCGGAGGATCATAAGATGTCATCTTCACATCTATGGTCACAGGCTCAAATGGCCGCGCATTAATACTAAAATTATCTAAAAAACACTTGCCAAATAAATTATTGCCAACTCGCACAGGAAAAAAATTAGTTCCAGTAGCACTACCTAATTTATGATCAGTCAAAAACGCATACGTCTGCTCAGACGAAGCTGGTAAGCTGGTGTGCGCCAACAACGTAAACGAAAGACCAACTTCAGACGCTCCGTCAAATAAAAACTGATCGTTCGCATCAATACTTTTGCCTAGCAGTCTTTTGGGGTTTGTTTGGGTAGGATAATCAACAGATACATTCATGGCAACTATAGCCGCCCCCGTTTCTTCTACAGTTCCAGCAATTGTTGATTGGTTCTTTTGACCAATATAAATTGGTAAATTGGTGTAGGTCATTTGTTGTTATTACACTAACATATGGGAAATCAACGATGAGAGGTTGAAAAAAGACTCCCCCCCGGCATATTGGGCAGTTAAGATCTCTTAGTTTTTCAGAAATGGGGGGGGTTGTTTGTCAAGTAAATAATTAAGAAAAAAAACTGTTAAAAATGCATCTTTTGTCTTGCGATTAACTCAGGGTCT
>CEUI01044111.1_pt1 | contig 17757 bp, 31 predicted proteins | sample 531411 | NCBI WGS metagenome assembly CEUI01 (sample SAMEA2622841, study PRJEB7988) | marine metagenome | isolation source: saline water (ENVO:00002010), including
CCGATTCCCCAGTGTTTCCCCGAATTCCCGATTCCCCGGATTCCCAATTCCCTTTTTATGTTTCCCTAGGGGCAAAACCTTATGATTTGAACTCACCATATAATTATATAAGATAGTTTTGGATTTGACATTCAGCCGAAAATATGGCCATGAAAACACTAATTTGAACTGATTTGAAATATTTTGAAATATATTTATCGTAAAATACTTATGTTCCATCGTAAAACAGGCTTATTATTACACGGTGACTGTACTTTCTATTATACTATATGAGGTTATTTCTTATTATTTTAGAGATTTACTAATTTTACTTAGTTCCGAAGTCTTGACATAGGTCAGTATTGAGTCCTTGGTCGGTATAATTATGTATTGTTTTTATGTATCTTTGGTAGTAGCAGGGGGAGCAGTAGTGAGTTTCAGTCTGTATTATTGTTGAGGGTTTTCCGCATACTACACATGGGTTATTTGTTTGGTCTATGTTGTATAAGGACATTATGTTTCCTTTTCGTCTAGTACACCTACTAATTGTTTTCTTACGTACTTGTTCTGTTGTCCCTTCTTTTTCTTCGAGCGGGCTTTGGTTACTCTGAAGAAATCTTTATTCATCTTACTTATCTTGCGCTCTATCCTATTTATACGTTTCGCTAAGAATTCTAACTCAATTAAAGCATCGTCTACTTTGTCTGTGTAACTTCGTTCTGTCATCCATCTTCTGTGTTCTGATTGCATTAGTCTTCCTTTTGATACATTACTTACCTTAAATGAAACTCAAGCACATCATCATCTGGGATAGTGGGGGAGGAGTCGTCCTCGTCACTTGTTTCTTCTCTCTGCCAGATTAGTCTAGGGTTGATGAATGCTCCAGTTTCCATAGCATGCTTATATTCTTTTTCATCCCGGCATAGTTTCCACGTAGGGGAGCGGTCGAAGATGTTATGGTACTCAATTATATGAGTTATAGTCTCTCCCCCTTCTTTACTCCTGCCGTTTCCTTCTATAATGTCATCTACTACGTCTTTAAGACTTATACTGGTCATAATACACCTCTAGAGCTCTGTCTGCTAATATTACTACTTCATCATCATTACTAAGTACCACTATGGCCTGTAAGGCTTCTACAAATGGGTCTAATCTACCTACATTCGATAAGTCTACTTTATTGAGTACATCTAATACTCTTTCTCTCTTGCAACCGTGGGGTGGTACTGTAGCTATGTTTTCAGCAAGCATCTCTTTAGCTAGGTTAATGTGATGGGATATTGGGATAGATTCCGGGTCAGCCGGTACTATCTTTCTTACATACTTCCCGCCGATATTACGAATTATTGTATGTGTATTCCTAGTCATTAATACTCCTCTACTGTATCTAAAGCTTCTAGAGTCTTCATTATAGAATCACATCTACAGACTGGATTCTCTACCCAATCTTTTTCTTCTGCCCCGGCGGGACACTCATCAAAATGGTCGTTCCAATAGGAGTCTGATGTCACCTATCTATCCTTTCTAAATGCTTCTTACATAACCCGTCTTTCGCAACAGTATAAAAACACTTCTTTACTGAACACTGAGGGAACTTTGAGTTACTACCTACTACAAATACGTCTTGAGATAATTTCATACTTAAGATGCCTGAGGTATAAGTCGTATCTTGGAATCACAGTCGGGATCTTCGTCACAAGTGTCGTGAGTAATAACAGTGTGGCTACAATTAGCATCTAAAAGGCTATTAAATTTAGTTAAATCCGAACCTGATGACGGAAGTACATACGCCTTATGAGTTTTGACAAAAGAGTTATTTGGTTTCTCCACCAAACTTGAAAACTGAGCATTTAAAAATGTCTCAGACGCATCATTGTAGGGAATCATCAGACTATCTCCAGTTGATGCTTCCACCCACATATAACAATCCATACCTATCTCCTTACGCTGTATATCGGATACTCATTCCATTACGTTGTATAGATGATACCATACTTTCTTTATCTTCGGGCGGGATAACATACCCCTCTAGAAGTTCATTAACTTGGGATTTAACTACAGATTCAGTCGTGCTTAGACTAGGATAGTTAGACTTTAAAAAGTCATACGAAGCTTTGTTTGAGGCAACAATTACGTCTTCAGATATTATACGGAAATCGCCCACTAGCTTGGTCCCGCTGCGGCAGGAGCGGATGCAATAGAAACTTCTACGTTGTCTTCGTTTGTGAAGTTTTTGTATACAACGCTAGTAGCTATTTGGAATTCCTTAGTCGCAAAACCATTACCAAGTCCAACCTCATTCAAAATTATTTCCAGTGTACCCGCCTTGATTCTGTCGAGAACACAAGCCCCACCTTTCGTGTAGAGGTTGTTTAGAACTAGTCTGTCGATCTTTCCGTTTACGTTTGTGGTTGCTGCTGTGATTTTCACTTGGTCATAGTAGCCACCGCTTGTGTACATATCCGCTGCTCTGTTACCACCAGAAATACCCCGGTCTCTTGGAGTACCCGCAGTTGCAGAGATTGATTGCCCATCTGAAGCATTATCCCTGACTATGAGATCATGAGCCTCAATATTAGTTAGCAACAGTTGGTCACACCTCCACTTCTCCACAGTCATGTGTCCAACCTCAAGGAACGTTTCCGCAAAGGCAGGATCGGAAACCGCCGGCAAACCACCAACGATTACAGGCTTTGTTTCACCTTGAGGCAAAGCAGAGTTACTATATGCCGTACCTACAGTAATATCTGAGATTTCAACTAACCCAATAGGAGTTGTACCCAAATCTAGGCGCAACGTATTAAATTCTTTAGCACTAAATATAGGTGAGTCTGTCGGTGCATTATAAATGCCGGGGTCTCCTGCTGCGAAAGACGGTGGCTTCATAGCTTCGTTTGCCACAACACCAGTAGTAGCAGTCGTACCTACAGCTATTAAACCAATCGCATACTGGGGTGAGAATCCCATCTTTAGTAGTAAACTGTATGGAGACTTTATAATCTGGAATGTACGCTTCCACTTGGCCGACTCCGCTTCTAGGTAATCTATCTTTTCCAACATCCAATCTCTAATAATCATAGCTTTTCTAAACGCTTTCTTAGGGGATTTTATAATCGCTCTAAATACGTAACTAGGACCTATTACAATACCATGGAGTATTTTCCTAAGAACCCATCCAATCTTTTTTGGTGTCCAAAGTAGAAGTGTTCCTAATTTTCTAACAGGAGTTTTCTTAAAGGGCATCAGAATCAAGTCTTTCACAGCCCCTAAAAAGTTACGTAGTTTCATTAATACCCCTTGTTTACTATATAAAGGAAGTTATAAAACTCCCTACTTTATTATACGGTTAATTTTGCGTAATAGACAAAACATACTCTAATTCATAGCGCAATTTATCTTCTGGAATAATCCCCACAACTTGATCTATTGGTTCGGAGTTATTAAACACCAGTACTGTGGGTATGCTCTTTATACCGTATTTATCTGCTAACTCTGGATTTTCATCTATATTCAACTTATAAAAATCCATAGAATCGGAATAGTCTTCAGAGACTTTTTCATACGTTGGGGAAAATACTTTACACGGGCCGCACCATTCTGCCCACATATCTAACACAATTGGTCGTTTTTCACTGGCTTCCAAAACAAGTTTGTCGAATGTTTCATTTGATACCGAAATCATTTGTACTCCTGTATAAATTCGCTAGGCGAGAACACCTTTTTAAATTTTTCTAAGTAACGTCTTTCTTCCTGCCTTCTGTTATCTATGGCAAAATCTTCTTCCGTGATATGTGTCCACCAAATTTGAAATTTACCATAAGATGGCAAGTCGTAGTTCCCAAAAAGTTTTCTACTAATCGACTCTGCATGAACTTTACCACCACCCGACCAAATGTACACATCGTATAAATTCTTTTCTAATACTTTATGTAAAACATCCACCAAATCCTTGTTGACAGTGTATTCTCCAACGTATGGTTTATCCGGATTAGGCCAAAATATCAACGTTTCATCTACATCGACATAAAGCTTACTTATACTCTCCATAAGTCCTGTTATCTCCATAACCATTCTAAAAAGGGACTTCCGGGGTTGGAATATGAGGTTGATCCTTACTGAAAACCCTATCTACTACCTTCATCAACCTGTCTAAATGTAAATCCAGATCGCATTCTGTAATCGGAACTCCCATTTTCACATCAGCCACACATTCCTCTAATCGACTAATGATTTCTCGTGCCTCCAAAACGGACACGTTAACAGCGTTTTCTATTTTTTGCATTTGTTAGATTGGATCCAAATAAGTTTCTGTATAAGCATTACATTTATGACACCTACGCTCAACTACAATTCCATTCAAGTGGGTAACCGTAAAAGAACTACTACAGAATGGACAAGTTTTACACACATCGCATATATTTAACTCATATTTACCTAACTCCGTTCCACACGTTGAACAACTCTGTTCTTCTTCCATAGCTAAACTAGTCATAATGAACTCCTTCTGTGACTTCAACTAAATAATTACCCTGCAAAAAACAAGACACCGCTGATAGTATTATACCACCGATTACGTTATTGCCGACTGCGAAAGGACTGATAGTTCCGAAATCCCAATACCAATCTTCTAAATCTCTAATAGACGCTATTCTAGCCTCAGACTCAAACCTAGTTAGAAGTTTAGATAAAATAGTTGGTTCTGGAGTAAGATGATTATTTATTATAATCGGAATTCCTCTAAATTGGTTCGGGATACGAGTTTGGGGATAGATATATCGGTGTACAGCTTGTAAACTATCCTGAGTTACTACTATATGTTCCGACATTTCTAGGTCAACTTCGGAATCGTATAGCTCCTCCACACCTAACTCAATAGCATCTTTAGTATTATAGAACAACTCATCATCAACTTCTTGGTTAGCGTGAATCAATTGGACAGCATCATCTAAATCATCTACTGCTATTATTTCAGGTTCCCACGGAACAACTCTGTAGGATTGGAATAATTTCATATTCTTATCCTTTAAATGCTTGGAGGAAAAAACCGTTCCTTGGTTGTTTTAAGACTTGTTGGTTGTTCACAAGAATCACAAATAACCTGTACTCTAGGGTTTCTTCCCTTAAAGTTAGATAACTGCATAACAGGTGTATGTTTATGTCTAAAACTTAATAATTTTTTAAACAACTTCACGGCTAGACGGAACTTCTTCCGAACAGCGTCCCGGATACCGTGGGAGTTTCGGAACCTGCTCCATTAGTGAATGAAATATTTTGTCTTATATCTAAAGGCCAACTAGGTTCCCATATTGCCGAAACAGAGACATCAATTAGATGGCTTCGTTCCCTGCTAGCTGCTGCTACAGCCTTTACATCGGCTGTGGTATCAAATGCTATCAAGGTATCATGAGAGAAATTGAGTCTGAATCCTTTAATGACCGTAAGTGGGGATATTCTCTGACTGTATGATGCGTCAGCAGTTCCTTGCCAAGAACAGTTTGCTTGGTTTACTGCGTCAATAAACTCTGTAGCCATACCGTCCTGACGATGCTCTATCTGTAAACTATCCCAAAATGTGTCTGTATTGTGTTGTAAGGAGGTTCCAAACCAAATTCGATACGACGCAGAGGCAGCAGGTAGGGCATACCTAACCTCTAGACGTTGATAAGAATCTGTTACGTTGACTGCCCCAGAGGTAGCTAAGTCAGTACCATCGCTGTCTTTAATTTTTAAAATTACTGTGGCATCTGCATCGGAGGCATCACGAACATATATAGAGGCAATCAAATAAGTATCTAACCCACCTATATTATTTACGGTGGCATAACAGCCTTCAAGGGCTGCTGAGTTAGCCGGATTTACTTGAAGGGAATAAGTCCCTAGTCGGGGAGTTGTAGTAACTCTAGTGGCTGCGGCTCCATCATTGGTTACACCTGTGGTGGAGTTTTCAAAGCTAGGATTTGTAAATAGGTTTACGGCAGCCGGACGATTTGCGTTCTCATCTCCGATGTTATATAAATCTTGAGGAGTTTCGGCAGTAGACAAGGTTCCACTGACTGGAATTATGCGATTCCAAGCATGAACACTTTCCTTTACAGAGAAATCTACTAGGTTATCTGATTGCGACCTTACTAAAGTATCTAAAATTTGTGTCTCAGTGGTAAAATTTCCCATTTTCCTATCTAATCCTCGCTATTTGTGGGAGACATTTTTGCCTCTACTTCTATTATATCATCAATTGCCTCAGAATAGACCTCAACTGCGCCTTTTGCTGATGACGATAAACTAACCAATAATAAAAAGAGTAAGGACACCGTAGCAGCAAAGGAATATTTACAAGCTCGTTTTGGTCCTAAAACTCTTAGGGCAATCATTATTTACCCCTCTTTTGAAGCCACCCAACATCCCCTTGCCGTGTGGATATTGCCCAATTCACCAAAGAATCTAATTTATTATCTAACGCTTTCATGTTAGAATCTACCTCTTTGGCTCTTGCCATCATATGAGCTCTAGTGTCATTCATATGAAGTTCGACTGATTTTTGTATGTCGTTCAAGTCCATCTCCAATTTAGTGTACCTTCGTTCCAAATAATATAATTTAGTCACCAGATAAACTGATACTAAAGTTAACACTCCCGATACACCATAAGTAGAAAACACGGAAGATATTAAAGCGTCTATTGCCACCTATATTCTCCCAACAAAAAACGCCATATCAAACTATGGCGTTACTTTATTTATTTCATATTCTTCATCTGTAACTGTAAACTCATTATCTGTAGTAGCCACCTCCAACAAGGAGGTGGCTACCGTTTTTATTAGGATGCGTAACCGTACAACGTGAGTAGGAAAATACCAGCGTCATAAACACCAGCATCACCACCACCAGATGCAACCAGATACAAGTATTGGTCAGCAGCAGGAACCGCTGTAAGAGCCATCTTTTGCTTAGTCAGCGTCCAATCCGCTCCAGTGTTCAACAAAGCTGTCTCAGTTAGATCACCGATTGCAGCATTTTCTGTACCAGTAGCTTCTGTAGCTGAGTATACATCAATGTCAGGCTCACCAGTTGTAGGAGTCTCAAAACATTCAATGTGACCCGCAACAATTGTACCATTTAGAGCAGCAGTAATTTGCCCTATGTGACAGTTAGCAGCGTCATTGACACCAATAATGTCAGCGGCAGCAGCGGAAGATAATCCAGTCAAATCTATAAGAATCTCAGTCTTGATTAAATCTCCTGCATATGTAACGTTAGCCTTATAAACACCACCTGTAGCAGTAGAAATACCAGTACCGGGAGACATATTCTGCATTCGGAATGCAGTCTCATCGGTGCTACCGAAAAGAAGAGTCTCAGCGTCAGCCAAGTAGTTCCAGTCGTAACCTAGGGCTGATCGTGCTAGTCCACGGGTATCCCCTGTTACATCCGATTGTTTAAACGTATGTTTAGTCATTCTATATTGTCCTCATTTGTGAAAGACAGACCGTTCACATCATCTTGAATATTTCGATTCGTGCGCCACATGGCTTGCTTTATAGATTTCTTTAAAGCTGTCGTTGCACCAGAGTCAGGTAATGAAGCTTCAAGAAGATTCATCACTTCCCCAACCATTCTATTAGTTTGAATATTCAAACTTTTCAACACGCCATCAGCATACACACTTCTCATTATTCACCATTACATTACATTACATTCAATAGAAAGGCGACCCCTCCATTTGAAGGGGTCGCCTAAACAAGTCTTTTAGACTATGTGTTCAAGTCAGCAATCTTGGCGGTGTGCCAAATGTTGCGAGCTCGAAGTTCAGCCATCGTGTAGAGAAGACCACGAACTACAAGAGCGTTAGCTGCGAAGTAGTCACGGTTTTCAACATACTGAGTAGGCTGTGCTACAGCAATCTCGATGGAGTCCGTGTCAAGAACGTAAACGTTCTGACCAAGAACTGCATCAGCAGATGAAACTGAAACAGGAACGTCGTTGTCAGTAAGAATCGGAATACCAAGGTAGGTCGAGAGGACAAGTCCTGTTCGAGTACCGGGGAATGTTCGCTCGTCACCGACACCAACTTCAAACTCTTCCTGACCCAAGTACCTCTGTTGAGAGTTCAAGAGTCGCTCAAGTTTGAAGTACTGGTCATGACCCATGAGGATGAGGTTAGGCTCACCACCATTCTTACGAATGTTCATGATTGCGTTGTCCAAAAGGTTCAACGACAGGTCACGGCCTGTACCAGAGTTATACTGGACCGAAGCACCAGCATTCCACGTACCAGCGGTACGGTCAGCATACGTTAGGTTGTATGCTCGTACACCACCGTTAGCGGTGTAGTTAGCGTGGGATGCACCACCAACTGCTGCACCGTCTTCCCAGACGATATCATCAATTGAGGTCATACCTGCACGACTGTAAATCGCAGCAACGTCGCTGTCTGCGAAAGTTGTGCCAGTAGCAACCGTTACAACACCAGTTGAGGTGTTGACAGCGGAAACTGCGGAACCACTTGTGCGATCCCAGTCGGTTGCTGAGTTGTCGTACTGCGAAACTGCGTCACCAACTTTAAAGTTCTTAGCTACGGAAGCTGGAACCGTGAAAGTGGTAGTTGCACCTGCGCTAGTCAAGTAAGCAGAACCAGCAAGGAGTTCTTCGTTGATTTCCTTTACGTGGTCAATTTCTGCGTTCTCATGCTCCATCGCAAGAATGTCGCCAGCACCACCCTCAAGGTTGGCGGTGAAGATTGCCTTCACAGCTGCACCGAAGGTTGTACCCACGATTCTCGGTAGAGACTGGACATTCTCGATATTCGAGATGTCAACGGTCGGGAGAGTTCCCGTTTCCGTGATCGGACGAGATCGCCCAGAACCACGGTCGGTTCGTACACGCCAACCAACGCTATTGCCCCAAACCACACGGGGAAGGGCATTCCAGAATCGAGTCTGGTTGTTTAGAGCATGCCACACTTTGCGTCCGTATGTAGCATTGAAAATTCCAGTAGCGGAGTCAACCGTAAAGTAAGACTGCTTCTGCATGAAATCCGGTCCGAAGACGTTCTCAAGCAAGCCACGGCCACGTTGCGCCTGACTGAAGTACTGAAATAGTGATGGATTAGTAGCCATTATCTATCTTATCTCCGTAATTACTTTGAGGGCTGAGAAAGGATACCCGTTAGAGAGTCGCCCTGTCCAGCCATGCTAACCTGCATTTCTGCCATGTCAGCGTAACTCATTTTGGTAAGTTGGTCTACAACAGCTTCAGGGTCGAAGTTACCGTCGGCAACCTGTTCACCAATTTCTGCTGCTTTCTGAAGTGGGTCGCCTACATCTGGAAGAATCCGGCTCTGTGGTCGTCCACCAACCTCAGCCTCTTTCCAGCCAATCTTCCGCATCTGGTTCTCGACTGCCGAAGCAACCGCAGAGTCGGTAGAAGCCTGAGACTTAGCAAGGTCAGCGATAGCCTTAGCCATTGAAGTCAATTGAGACTTCATGTACGCCATGTTAACTTCTTCATCTTCTACAACGCCGGGATCCTCTACCTGAGGATACTCGTCTGCGCCCTCATCTGCCAACTTAATTTCTGCAGCAGCAGCAATAGGCTGCTGAACAGTCTCAGTGTCAGTGTCAGGGTCAGCGTCTTCCTCTGTGTCCGCAGCTGGCGGAGTGGCAGGGCTAGAAACTGGCTTTGGGTTGTAGTCGTCAACTGGCATACCTTGAGGAGATTCTCCTGAAGGAGCCTCGTCACCTTTAGCAAGACCAAAAGCGTTACCAACTGCCTTTACAATTTCTTTAGTAAATGCAGCCTTAGCAAGCTCTTCGGCCTCTGCATGCTCTTTCTCTTCTGCTTCTTCGTCTTCTTTTGCGAATCGGGCTGCGAGTTTAGCTGACAAGTCGTTAGACTTCTGAAGCTGCTCGGCAATAGCCTCAAGCGCAAGGGTGTTACCCTTTAGCAAATCGTTTTGATCCGTCATTATTATTCCTCCAAAGAGAATAAAAACTTTTTCCATAACCTTTCTATCGCTTTGGAGGGTGGTCTCGCCGCATGCCCTCGTAATTGTGCGAAATAACAAATAAAAAAGCAGATGCCAAAGCAACTGCTTTCTCTTGTCTATTGTTATTATACATACATTAGAAGGAAATGAACTTAGATTTTAAATATTTCATCCAAATCTAAGTCTGCGAGAAGTTTAGTTTCCGAAATTCTAGGTTTTTTACTCTTTTTAGGGTTGGGAGTAGGGGGGTCTAATTTATTCATACTCTTTAAACGTCTACGTTTGGTAATCTTCCGATCCCGATTCTCCCACGCCTCTAGATTAGCCACGCCACTTCCTCCTACGAATTACTGAACCACCGGACTTTATTCCACACTATTCGGGCTAAACCTATAGAACCTACAATTACGGAAGACCACGCAACTACCTGTAGCGTTATTATTTCCGTGTCTATAGAATTAGCTATATCGGCAGTTATCCCACCGAATAAAATTAAGGGAATAGGGAAATACTCTTTAATTTTAGCCATTCTTCTTTTTACGGGTTTTTAGAATGCCTAACTTACCGCCAATCCGACCCCACTCTGGAACGGTTACTTGACCGTCAGACAAAGCTTCCTTAATGTAAGCTAGAGCGTCAGCCCGTTCCTCCTTGGTGTCCAAGTTAGCAAAGATTTGTTGACCCAAAGCCAATAACCCTTTATATTCCTTTGGAAGTAGTTTACTTAAAAATGCGAGCATAGTTGTCTCCTCTTAGTCCCATCCGTAGATGCGACCCTGTTCCATATTTCTCTCATGTGGAGTCATTTGACTTCGGGCAGCCCTCCTAGCTGCGAGAGCGTCAATATTAGCTTGTCGCTCTTGCTGCCACGCCTCTTCATGAGGCTGTGCTTCCGCTGTGTGGTGATCTACTGCTGCCTGATGAGCATCTCGTTTAGCCTGAGACTCCTCAATTGGGGTCAAGTAGTCAGGTGCTTGACCTTCTGGCTCCCATCTATCGAGATGCCTTTGGTGAGAATCTACCTTCTCTTGGTGCATCTTTGCTTGATCTTGGTGATGCCAAGCTTGATCTCTACTAGAGGCATTCTCGTCTGCGCCATGTGAGACTACATCGTTACCATAGTCATATTGCCACTTACCATTAGGTCCCATAGTTCGACTGATATACTTATGGGGTTTCTCCTTCTGTAACAGAAGTGTACCCATAAAAAGAGATGAGAGCATAGTTACCTCCTATTACCTATGTGTACCGCCCTTGTTGGACAATACTATTGGATCACGCCTTTTGTTATCTATATTGTGTTTCTGCATCATCTTAACCATTTTTTGAGTTTCGGATAATCCTGATTGTTCACCAACCCAGCTAGCAAAATCTATAGCATTATGATAATCATTGTCAGATACGAAGGCGTCATCATATTGAACTATATCGCTTAGGTACTCGTGTATACCATCCTGAGTCAGAGGTCCGTCATAACCAGAAAGTAATTCGGCCGGATTAGCTCCACCTTCTTGTTGATATCGTTCCCCAAGGGCATTTACAGCTTCCGTGTCTGAACCAATAAGTTCGCTAATAGGATAGGGGTCACTACCCGGCAACTGTATATTACCTTGTCCATCAAATGTAGCTTCGGATACGTCGGGAGGCGAAAGCGTTTCTTGTGGAATTCCACTTAAAGCATCTACTTCAGCATCCATAGCTTGGTCATACGCTTCAGCCGGGTATGGTTGAGCTTCATCTGTAGGGACGGCTCCACCACCCATGTCGTCGTAGTATTGTCCACCCTTAGGACCCGTTTGTACCTGCGCTCCCTCAGGAGCTTGTTCACCGGGCTTAAGGTAAACTCTAGCTTTATCCAATTCCGCAGCGTCCAAACCTTCACCAAAGGGACCTTTAGCCAAATGTTGAGTTTGAGTCTTTTTTACGAAATTAGGAAATAGTTTGGACAGTAAATACTTAGACATTAACTACACCCGCAGTCTTCAGATTTAGTGATATCTAAAGTTTGGTAATCCTGTCCTGCCGTAGTGACAGCAGTACCACGTTGAGTGGTTCCTCTAGATTCAGGATTGTTTTTCATATCGTGTAATTCGTTTAGGGCTTCCTTTTCTTTCGGCCAGCCATGTTTTTCTCGAATTTCTTCAGTTCGCTCTAAAATTTCCTCTGGAGTGTCAAAAATTTCGGTCAAAGTCCCTTCTGGACCAACCTCAGCTTTTATGAAACTTTTCAGTTGTTCCAAAGAGGAACGCTTTCCCGTAACCATTTTAAAAACCTCCTGTCGGCGTTTTTCTAACTTTTCATCATATTCAGTAATTTCTTCTACCTTATCTTCATTATACTCAGAGTACGACTCTAATCCGGGGGACATGCTCCCTTGAGTATTATTATCCATAGATAGAGAATATTCTTCTACCGTTTTACCTGCGTACCGGTAACATCCGTTTGGTAAATCTTTGTCGGGGTCGAATCCGCCATAAAACTTGTTATAGTTTCCACCAGTATCCGCCCCATGGGGAACACCTGAACCCGGTCCAGCTTGTTCCTTTTCTAGCTTTATTAGGCAACTGCCATCTATACAAGTTCCCGAATTTTCTGAACCATGGGCTTTTAGTAAGTTAAAATGAGCTCCTTGGTTTACCCCTTTTTCACAGACCGTAACTTCGGCTAACTCTAACTCAGTTACCTTAGTTATAATTCTGTCCTTACCTTTTTCCTGAACCAACTCTGAGTCGGTTTCAAGGGCGGAGCCTGCGATGGAGTAACTTCGTATACGCCCCTCTTTCACCTGCTCTTTTACTCTGTCGGCAATTTTGGTGTCGTTACGCATTTCTGTAATGAAAAACAGGTGGTTCTCATACACACCACTTTTAAATATTTGACCCGACTTATTTATGTACGCTGGTAACGCCCACCCAACTTGTACGTCCGAGTGTAGAACCATGGCGTTACGGGTTCTGATATTACCCATAAACTTTCTAAATGCTCTATCCATAGCATCCATGGTAATAAGGTGTCCCTCTCGGTCTACCATTTCAACTGAAGCGGGACCACCCACCACTAGAGGTTCATTTTTCTCTAAAATATCACCCGCAAGTTGGGCATATGCTTTATTGTTAGGGTAATAACGAGATAGCGTTAAAATTTCTGCGGCGGTTGAGAACCCTGCTTTATATAAACGTTCATACTCATCAATAGCGTCTTTAATACTACCTTTAGTAGTCATTCCGCCTGAGGGAGCAGCTTTAGATAAGTTCAGAAGTTCTCCGGTTTCTGTATCGGAAAAGTCTAAGTACTCAGATTTTTGGGTTACCACATCCTCTTTTTCTAAAATTTCATCGTCTTCAATGAAATTTTGCATAGCCTTAGAAAAATACGAATAATCACCTTTAGGGTATGCTCTAGTGAAAAAAGACTTATCTAGCGAGAACTGCGAAGCAGTATCTACCAAAAAGGCTGTAGAAGATTTAAAATCGTTAGACTTAGGGAAAGATAAAGTTCTAGTAGAAACATCCTTTACTAGATGCTTAATTTCATCATTAGTAACTCTATGACCCTTGATGTCTTTACACACCCTTAGTAAGGTGAATTCGTTCATTAAACCTCTGGGTTACTTCCCAATAAAAGTATTCTGAGTAATGAATTTATCTGCTAAACCATACTCGATTGTTTCCGACGCATCTAAGTAAAATTCTCTGTCTATATCTTTCATTATAGTGCGTTCTTCCTTAGACACTCCCCATTCCTTTATTAATCCGACCAAAGTTTTCTTGACTTTTTGCATTTCTTTACTTTGGATTTCTACTTGCTTTGCATCTCCTCTAGTTGTACCCGAAGGTAAATGCAACATAGTGTGAGCATGTGGGTATACGTACCTGTGACCCGCTTCACCTGCCGCTAGTATCATAGCCCCCATACTATAACAATTAGAACCCACAGTCCAAACTGGAGCATCTACTGTCTTCATTATATCTATCAACCTCAATCCGTCCCTAACCGAACCCCCCGGTGAATCTATATGTAAAATAATAGGTGCCTTAGAATCCTCTAAACTTAGAGAAATAATTGAGTCTGCTGTAAATCCAGAATTCCAATTATCTATCCTGTCGATTGGTCCTACTATAGTTCCATACAAAAACAAATTTCGATGTTTGGTAGCCAACCCTTCATACAGGGTTTGCATTTCATCTTGCTTAACTACTTCTCCGTCTATCCTTCTTACAGACTGATACATGAACTTCCCCTAATTACTTTTTTGTCTTCTGCTGTATATCTAACTCAACTGTTGCCCTTAATAGACTATCTCTGTATTCGTACAAAATATCCTCTATCAACTGCTTCAGTTTTTCTAGTTGTTTCCCTTCTGGCATAGAAGACTCTAGTTGGTCTAGAGTCTGTCCTACCATCCGAGATGCCCCCCGCATGATGTATTCTTGAAAAGGTGTAATATTATCTATAATTTTTTGAATTTCCTGTTTGCTCGGCACTATCTCTTTCCTCCAAACTTATTCTTATGTTTCGATCCCTGTGTCTGAGGTTTTCCACCAGACTTTGATGTAGGATTTCCACCAGAAGATGCTGGTTTTCCAGCCGTTGAAGATGATAACTTTACTCTGCCAAATTGTCTCTGTAATGCGTTGAATACATTAGTAGTCAAATCTGGCATCTCCGTGTCTACTGCCCTAGTAAGATACTTTCCTCCTTGTCTAGGATCACGACGTAAACGTTTTCCCGATTTAGTTAGGTAGTATCCTTTTACTTTAGTAGCTTTTACCTGAGTTCCATCCTTACGCCTAAAGGCTCGCCTTATATGCGCCCCCACAGTTTGAGGTTGCTCCTCTTCATTAGAACTATAAGGTCTACTGTGTACATCAGCAGCATAAGGGGCTCTATAGTTTAAAATCCAACCATCTTTTTTAGCTGAAAAACCTCCACTCTTTTTTAGTTGTCCTGTTTGTACAGGAACATATTGTTGTGATCTTTGGAACACATGCTTACCGTTGACCTGAACGCCTTTAGTGATAGCTTTTAATATCTTATCTTTAATTCGTCTATGAGTAGCTCGGTCAACTGGCATTAGGAAAAATCCTCCCTAATGATATTATACTAGGTTCTATTCAATAAGCTCCGCCCAAATCTCTGGGACATAATCATTAAAACCATGCCTCTCGTCATCAAAGTTTTCTAAGTAAATAGTATCCCTACTAATCAATCCATACTTGGGATGGAAGAACGTTAGAACATGTGTTGCTCTAGAAGCTAATCCCTGCAGCATAGCATACTCGTCAGTTCCCTTCATACATCCACACATCAATGCTGTACCTGTACCTATATCATGTTCCTCTACATGGTGGTAGTGTCCCATAAACATGTATTGGAAAGCTTTCCCTTGTGGTTGTAAAGCCTGTCGTAGAGAGTGTACTTTTTGTTGCATGGATGACCCTCTCATAGCATCCCCGTGATGTATGAGAACATTAAATCCGGCTACGTCTATCAACTGATAAAAAGTTTTCGGAATAGTAAATTTAATGTTGGGCTGATCCTTACAGAAAGCAGCCACCCATTGGTAGAATAAATAATCCCACCCCACATATTTATCTTTGTAGTAAATTTCTTTCCTTAGACGTTGGTGATTACCCACCACAGAATCCACATGAACCTCTTCAAATTGGCTAGCAAGCGTCATGAGAGATTGGGATACCATGTAAGCACCACGAGCCATGGTCATGATGACATTATCTAAATTAGTACGAACTAATTCTTCGTGGATTTCTCCTGACACCATGTCTCCGAGCATTGGCACTTTAAGGATTGGTACCGAAACAAAGGAACGCCGTAAAGAGCAAAGATCACTAATTTGATTAGTCCAACCAAAGAGTCTATTAGTAAAAATTTCAAAATCGTAAGCATTAAGACCTCCCATTTGCTGGGTGTCTACGAATTCCCCAATATGTAAATCCGTAAGTGGAGCTACTGCTACGATGGGGCTTTCCGAAGTAGTTTTCTGCGTTTCTCTCAGACGTATCTTATTAGGTGGTAACGCCTGAGCAGACATTTTTATAACATCTACAATATTTTCGTGGGAAAGTTGTTTATTTACTAGGTCGCTAACACGCTTCTTAAAATGTGCGCTTTCTAGTTTAGCTCTGCGGGTACCAACCTCATCTCTGAGCAACCCGTCTTCCCCATAATGTTCAAGGATATGCTCGTCCCGCATCAAAGTCAAAACCCACCTACGTATGGTGGATCGGTGTCGCCTTTCGCCAAATACTTCTTCGTACTGACGGGCTATTTCTGTCCAATTGGGATGTGGTGTAGAATTAACTTGTTCTAGTAACCAGTCCCGCTTTTCTTGTTCTATAATAAGCACAGTAACCTCGCTTACTTATCTAATCGAAACATTTGTTCCTGCAAAAGGATTATACCCTTCATCTTCTTCGTCTTCTCCGTATTCTTGATCTCTTGGTACTGATGTCCAACTATCATCACCGCCTATATTTATTCTAATGGGTCCCGTTGGTTGGGGAAAACGTACCATTCTGTCTGGATCATTGGGATCTGAAAATTGATACCCATGTCGTAAATAAAACGCCCGTAACTTATCTTTTGGAATCATTTCCCCATCAGCCCCTCTGAACGGGACAGCCGCATCTTCTAACGTGACTCCATGTTTATCGGCTAAATCGGTTATACGTTTCAATGCTTTTGATCCTGCCCCCGACCTTGGATCAAGGGAGGTAAGTCCAGTAAGGTTAACTCTATCATTCCAAACCTTTATCGGTCCAACTTTAACGTTATCAATAATCATTTCATCGGGATCAATTGGATTTATTTGTCCAATTTCCTTTAGGTCATCAATCAACGCCTGATTCTCTGGAGAAATAGAACCTTCCGGTTGTATAGTGATGGGGTCAGTCTCATCAGCAGTTGATTGGCTAGGAGCCTCATCATAAAACTGACCGCCTCTAGGACCAGTTTGAACTTGTACGTTCTCAGGGGCTTGTTGTCCGGGTTTCAAGTAAACCCTTCCTTTCTGCAATTCTGCTTCTTTTGACTTCTTACCCGCACGTAACCAATTCAAATTACTAGGGTCAAGTTCCGTTATGTCAATAGTTTTCATCATAACACATCCTACATGCCTGTATGCGACACGTATTCTACTGTAGACTCTACCCCCACATCTGGGGTGTGGACTATAAATTCAAACTCCCCAAGTGGAAGCTTGTCCACGCAAGAGGCTATAATATCCTTTACATCAAATGTTCTAGATACCACTACATCTCCAAAATACGTGGACTCGTGCGGATGGGCAGTCCAAGAAGATAGTGGTAAATCCTTCATGGCTACTCTTTCTCCCGATTTCACGGGAACTTGTCGTTTAGTGTTAACACCTCGGTACAAAGTAATTTCCTTAATACCCCGTTCTTCAAAACTCCTTTGAGTATTGGAATACAAATCTTTCAGATACGTTCCTGCGCTATTTATAGCTTGTGGATACTTATAGTCTTCTACAGTTTCTTCTGGGTAGGTAGCTTTAAAAAAGTTAACGTTATCTAATTTTTCCGAAGAACTTCCGAACAGTTCTGCGGCGGCGTATTGCATACTTATTGAACTGTTTTCTACACTACTTCCTGACCAATCTCCTAAAAATTGCATATCGGAGTGATCCACAAAATTTTCATCTGGTTCTGAAAAAGCATCCTGTAATTTATTCCTATATTCCTCTGAGTCTAAACCTATTTCTCCTACGATTCGATTAGATATATCTAAATAAGCTTCATTGAAGTCTTTATTGAA
>CEUI01009328.1_pt1 | contig 17680 bp, 17 predicted proteins | sample 531411 | NCBI WGS metagenome assembly CEUI01 (sample SAMEA2622841, study PRJEB7988) | marine metagenome | isolation source: saline water (ENVO:00002010), including
TCAGTAATGGTTAGTTTGGGAACAATGAATCCATATAGCACAAAAATTCAAGCAACATCTGCTGGAAGTGGCTATTTAACATTTCCAATGAATAGTGATGGAACAACAGATATTCAAAGTGCAGTAGGTAGTGGATTATTCAGGGTGGCTGTTGTAGCAGATTTAGATGCTGATGGTTCATTGAGCATATCATCAGATCATTTAGAAACATTCACTTTTTCTAATAGTGGTATAAATAAGCCAAAATTAGAAATAACATATACAGCAGGTGTAACATATAATGCACCATTTTTAGGAGCTAATTTTTAATGCCTTCATTTTCAAATACAGCATTTGCGAATTTCTTTAAAAGAATAATACAGATTAATCAGTCTTCTAACACAGGAATTGATGGAACAGTTAGAAATATTCAAACAGGTGATGGAGCTGCGACTTCTATGTGGTCTTCGGATGATAAGTTTCATGTTAGACCTGATGATACAGATACTACCCAAGCATTTATGGTGGCTAACGAATCTGGAAGTCAAATATTAGCTGTAGATACAACAAATAGCAAGGTTCTACTAGGAACAAGCCCTATTAATCAACAAACTAAAGAATTTGGTATATATGATTTAAGCCCTACAGCAGGTTATCATTATCCATTGGTGGCTCACCAGATGTTTATTCCTGCAAGTGCAACTGCATTTGCTGGTGATAATGATTGGGGTAATGCAACTGATCCTGCAACATCATTAGATGTAAGTGGACTAACCCAGCAAGAAAATGTAATAGCAGTATATTGGGAAGTTCCAGCAGCAATAACATTATTATCTGTAAAAGCCCTAGTCGCTTGTGATGATAGTGATGCAGCAACTATAAATGTTCATTTGTTTTCTTATGATAGGGCTAGTACAACTGGAGATTTATCAAATGGTGTGGTACAGGCATCAGGAACAGCAACTTGTACTAATGCACAAATAAAAGAGATTACTTGCACATTAGATTCAGCAACGATAGCTTCAGGTAAAACAGTAGTAGCTTTTGTAGAAAATGCTACAGATACAGATGATGTGTCGGTTCAGATGAATGTACAATACTTTATTAATATTTAGAAAGGAGAAATAATTATGCCTTATCCAGCAGGAGGTGGTGGTGGTGGTTTTGGAACAGCAGGTGGCGGTATAACCGCAGTTAAAAGTGGTGGAAATAGTGGAGGATCAAGTTTTTCAAGAACAGTTCCACTTACCAAAGGTGTGTCTAATATGATATACAGTTTATCCTCTACGGTAGCAGATGATGCAATGTCTTCCAAGATACCTAAGTCAATTATAGTAAGTAATCCTGGCAATATAGCTACGACTATTATAGCTGAGTATGAATCTTATAGTGATGAAACGACTGCGGGTAATGCGGCTTATCTTCATGTCAAGTTAAAACCAGGCGGTTCGTGGGATATTCCTATAAATGCTGTTGTATCTACAGAATCTGCAACAACTATGTTTGATGGAACAGCAGTCGATAATGACGCACCCAATTCCAATGAATATGTAGCTGTTAGTGCTTATATAGATGGTGCAGGATTAGCTAGTGGAACTACGGCAACGACTTTTGATGTAGATAATAATGGTAGTCCATCAGCAGCAGCAGCAGTTGGATTTTTTCATCTTGGAGATAGATTAAGAATAGAAAATGAAATATTAGAAATCACAGCTATTGCAGCAAATACAGGAACTGAGGCACAATTAACTGTAATAAGAGGTGTTGATGGTTCAACAGCAGCAACACACGCAGATAACACTCAGCTAAGGTTACCATTCTATAATGCTTATCACGATTATGATAAATTCTCTGTAGCACAAACAGACAATGATGGAAGGTTTAAATGTTTTAATTTCTTTGGTGTCGGTAGGGCGAATTCAGGCGTACAAGGTATTGTTCCAGGTAGTGTTTCTATAAAATTCTACAATGCAGGTTATCAAGAGTGGGGTATGTCAGGGGTAACATCAGCTACACACTCTGGACTGGCTGCTTCTACGGAATATAAGTTTAATATAACGGTGGATGGTGGCTCTACCTTTTCGAATTTAACTTTTACTACAGATTCTTCTAATTTGAATTTTGGTGGTACAAATGGTGTTATATCAAAGATACAAGATGCTTTGGATACGCAATATTACACATCAGGGAACTTATTTGAAAAGAAGGTTCATGTTGCTATAGTTGGTGGTGATGTACGCTTTACATCTGGAACACATCTTTCTACATCAGCAATATTGATGGCAGCACCAACCTCTGGAACAACCCCTTTTGGAGTGGGAAGAATACCTGCTATAGGTAATATAGATGCGGCAGTTGCGGCAAGACTACCTGATGATGTTACTTATGATAAAGTTACATATGAAGCCAATCCAGCACCAGTATTTTGCCACGATGATGGACATGGGAATTTACATGGTATGGCTACAGGAACAATTAATTATGAAACTGGGGCTATAGATTTCACAAATGCACCACCTAACGCAGAATTTGTTTATAGTGTGGCACATACATCTGCATTTTCAGGCAAAGTTGAATCTGGAACAAGTGCTTTAGTAAAGGTTATGGCAACAACTGTATCAGCAAAAGCAAACGGAACAGTAAGTATAACGGTAAAATAATGCCTAAGTCCAAGTATAAAAAGAAAAGTAAAAAACCTAAACGCAGGAGGTATTAATGGCTACAGCACCTATATATTGCACACATAAAGAATTAAAGCGTGTCTATCCACAGATAGATGCTTTTGATACTAAAACGCCTGTTTATGGATGGGTATCTGGATTAACTGATTTTTATGATAGCAGCTTAGATATATTTTATTCTGTAAATACAGGTCTTATTACAGATTTGTTTTTAGATGGAGCTAAAATAGATAAAATAGCTTACAATACAACAGAAACAACGCAAGTTAAAACAGCAATTACCCCAGACTTAGCAGCAATAGATGTTGATAGCACATCTTCTTTCGGTGCAAATGATATAATTAAGATAGGTGGCGAATATATGCGTGTTACGGCTGTAACAGATGGCGACACTTTAGCAATAGCTACTCCAGGTACAAACAGAGGTTTATTTGGAACTTCAGCACAACATCACGCCGTTGATACAAGTGTTTACAAGATTATAGACGCTAGTGCAGATATTGCAGATGCTACTTCTGCTGGAAACTCATTAAGTTTTATGTATGATACAGGGCTTGATTTATGCTTACTTATAGGTGATGATTTAACTACCAATGATCCAAATGATAACTTAATAGAAGCAGGCGAAGAATTTACTACTATGATTACACAGTTTCGCACCGATGCAAGTAGATATTTAGATAGCAAATTAGATCCAAATTTACCCCGTGAACAATTAAAGGATAAGAGTGGTAACTTTGATTATATGATAATTCGCAGCTCAGCGTTGATTGCTGCCGCTTTTTTGATTAGATCAAGCGATCCTACCAATGAAGTAGCAAACGCCCTTATGGAAGAAGCTCAGGGCAATATAGACGCATTAAATGATGGTAAGGCGGCATTATCTTGGCAAACAACTCGTGATGCGTCAAGGGGGATTATTAGGGATGTATCTTATACAGATGGTAGTGTTCGCCCCGTAGATACAAGGGGAACTTGGAATGGTACATTTGATTTAATACGGGTATTGATTGTAGCTGGCGGTGCATTGGATGGAACAGCTACATATTCAGTATGGGTTAAAAATTCTGATAAGCTGGGAAATCAACAAGGCAATCAAGTTGTTACTGCCGAAAAAATTAATGGTGATTATCAAGACCTTGCAGGGGGTTTACAAATAAGATTTGCAGGTGAAGATAAAACTTCAGTTGCTACAGCCACGAATGAATGGGAAATTGAAGTTATGGGTGCATCAGAACATATTGATGCTTCTGGTGTAAAAAGTGTGCATAATTCAAGATGGCTATAAGTTTTACTAACAACTGGAAGAATATTCTTGATAAATTAGAGAACACGATTCGTACAGAATTTAAGGGTGCTTTGCCCGTTTATAGGGGTGATAAAGCTCCCGCAGGTTCTACATATTTACAGTTAAATCCTGTTGGTTCGGAATTATTGGAATACAATGTTACATCTGAAACAAGAGAATTTACCATACAAATTATGTATTACTTTTTAGAGGCTAATGTGAAAGAAACGGCATTGGATCATATCCTTCGCACGGTTTCCAGAATAGAGGCTTTAATACATGATAATATGTCTATGACATTATCGGATAGTTCGCAGGCAATTAATTGTCGGATGCAATCTACAGAACTAAATGCAGGTGATGAAGATATGTATGTCGTAGAATGGGAATATAAATGTATGCACTTAGGAAACACAGGTTAAGGAGATAATTATGAAAGTAAAGTTAAAAGATAAAAAACTAGATAAAAATTATGGTTTATTTCGCCCTCAAATGAAAGCATTGAATAGAGGGGAAACCATAGAAATTAAAGAAATGCCAACCGAGGCAAAAACTTTTTTAGTGAATGTTGGCGAATCAAAAAAGAAAGGAGATAAGTAATGGCAATTAGTTCGGCTGCTTTAAGCCCAAAAGATTTTAGGGTTGCAATACAACCACAAACTGCATTAGGAACAGCATTGACAAATGGTATGCTGGAACTTAATGTGGATTCTATTTCACATGGAACTTTAGGTGGAGTAAATAATTACGATGTAAAGTCAGGTGGCGGAAGAATCCTGCAAGATGAACATTATTTTCATCAAAATTCAGATTTTGTTTCTGAGATAACGCTTTCAGGAATATATACTGTAGATACTTGTTTCCCAATGCTTGAAAACATAACAGGCGATACAAGTGAGCCGTTTACTATTGCATCAAATTATAGCCCTACCACTAATATTAAAACAGGGGCAACTTTGACGGCAGGCAATAGCGAGCTGCTAACTTTAGCTATTATGCCTCCTGATATACCTACTGATACTGCACCAAGTGATTCTGATGTAATTCTTTATAAAGATTGTGTAGTAACTGCATTTTCTTGGAATGGTGATATGGGAACTGATGGTGGTTTAGTTAAATATTCCGTTACATTTAAAACTTATAGCCCTGTGGGATTAGAAGTAGATGGAAGTGGATATACTATAACGCCTTATACATTAGTTGCTGCACAAACACTTACTATGGGTGATTGGCAAACGCCAGCAAATAGAGCAATAGGCGGTCAGGCAGATGTAATGGTTAATTCATTTACAATGAATCTTGAAAATGATGCAGTATTTATGGGTAGAGGAGCAAGCGGTGTTCCAGAGGCTATTGGAAGGGGTTCAGAATTTTCAGCAACAGCAGATATAAATGTTAAGTATGATGATGAAAGTGCTGATATGCTTAATATGTTTCAAGCTGCGACTTCAGGTGCTACTACTGGAAATACTATTATGTCTAATGCTTCAACACCTGCTACAGGTGCAAGTTGGGGTTTTCAGTTTCCACAATCTGTATTTACAAGTGTAGCCTTATCTGAGGGTGATGTTATGGCTATAGATGCTTCTGTAAAAATGGTGGGCTATGGCAATGGAACAAATACAACCTGTGCAACAATAGCGGATTAATTATGAAGAAACTTAAACTAAAAACAGGGCGTGAGATCGGTATTAAAGATATTGGGCTTGACGAGAGAGATGAAATGCTTGATAGCGTTGAATATGTGTATGATGAAAAGGGTGCTATTAATGGTGTAAAGATGATGCACTCCACGATAACCAAATGGTTAAGATTGGGTTTGAATGGTCAGGCTACCGATGAGTTTATTCTTGGCTTGGATTTTGAAGAAAGAACTGAAATCTTCCTCAAGATGCAAGAAATGCTGCTAACGGGGGAAGGGAACGCCTCCAAGTCGAAATAAACATCCATGCGGAATGGTGTGGGGGCTGTAAATATCATACATTTCCGTATGAAGCACAACTGCCTATTAAAATAGACGGTATTTATGAAGTACGCAATTTTACTTGTAAAGAAGATGTATGGGAAATAATTGATTTATTAATTAGAGAGGCTAATGAATACAATGAACAGGGTAAAGAGTTTGATATTGCAAAATCCGTCAATGCTCAATTACCCTTTTTTTGTTGTAAAAATATAGTGCATGATAGAGAAATACAAAAAGATATTGAACGATATGTATATTGTGAGCAGTTTGGAATTTCACCGTATCCTGGTAGTTACGGGGAACAACCTGCGAAATGGGTGGATAGGGCGTTTATTATTAAAAATACCCTTGCTAAAAAACAAAAGGATCAAATAGATGGCACAAGAAAAAATAACAATTAAATTTGAGCCACAGGGGCATACAAAGTTAATACAAGCATTAAACAATCTTCATAAAGCACAGAAGGGTGTAACAGTAGGTGCGAATGGAACAACAAATGCAGTTAAAAAGTTTAGTGGTGTTGCCGCAGGGCTTACCGCAAAATTAAAATTACAAAATATAACTTGGAAGCAGCTTGGGGTTTCAAGCGATATTCTTAAAAAAGCATATCAAGGTAATAGGCTTGCTTTAGAAAAATTAAAATTAGCAATGCAGGATACAACAAAAGCAGGTTTATTCCAAACAAATTCAAACAGGCTGCTTTCTAATTCATTTGCTACACTTCGATCCCAACTATTGCTTGTTGCTTTTGCATCAACATTGTTTGCACAAACCCTAGGTAGGTTAATGAAGGCTGCTGTAGATCAGCAAGATGCAGAGCTAAAACTAGCTGCATCATTAGGCAGAACATCCAAAGAATTGTTAAATCATGCATCAGCTATGCAGCAAGTTACAAAATTTGGAGATGAAACAGTAATATCGGCTCAATCTATGATTGCAGCATTTATTAAGGATGAGGAATCTGTAAAGGCTTTAACTGAGGCAACCATAGATTTGGCGGCAGCAAAAGGAATGGATTTGACGGCAGCAGCAGATTTGGTCGCTAAAAGCGTAGGTTCTTCTACAAATGCATTATCTAGGTATGGAATTGCTGCAACTGGAGCTGCAAAATCAACAGAAAGAGCTGAAAGCATAGTTAAGAATATAAGCGTTTTATATGGAGGTCAAGCTAAAGCTCAAGCAGAAGGCTATGCAGGAACTATAGAAGGAATGAAAAATGCGATAGGTGATGCTGCTGAATCAATAGGAGAGTTGATAGCTCCAGCCATAATAACATTTTCTACATTGCTTAAAAATTTATCCAATATGATAGAACTTGCAACAGATGGTTTACATACTATTGCTGTTGCTACAGATAATTTCTTTTTTGGTCTTACATCTATAAAAAAGGCTACTGTTGATTATTCTAGCGATCTTGCAGTTTTTCAGGAAGGTTTATCCGATTTAAGTTTTGGTGAGATTACAGATGAGCTAGAACAAATGGAGAATATGTTTAAAAAAAATAATAAAACTTCTAATGAGGGGAGCGTCTTTTTAAATAAGAACAGGAAAGATATTAATGCTCTAATAGCACCTGTTCAGGCTTTAGCAGCAAGCACAGGTCAATTAAATAATGGAAATAGTGAAATGGTTGCTACATCAGAAGCATTAGCAAATGCAATGGCACATGAATTAGATATAGCAGATAGGTTAAAAATAATTGAAGGCGAAAGAATAAAGCGTCAAGCGACTGCACAAGAGCTATATTCGAAGACAGGAGAAGCACAAGCATCTAATACAAGAGCTATGATAGAATGGGTTAAGCAAAATGAAAATGCATTTGAATCTACATCTGCATATCTTTCTGTATTAAAAATGCTAGAAAATCAATTAAATAAAACAGGCGAAGGATGGACTGCTCAGGCTAGCATTGCTGGTTCTTCTATGGGAAAAATATCTAAATCGTTAGTAACTATGTCTAAAGATAATTTCAATCAAACTCAAATGGCTTTACAGTTAGGTAAAGCAGAGGGAATTGCTAATATAGTAGTAGGTGCATCAACAGCTATAAAGGCAAAAGGATTGCTTGGGGTTTTAGAGGGCGTTGCTATTATGTCATCAGGAATGGCATTGATAGCAAATATAGATCGACAGATAGCTGCTGCTAAATCGGCTGGAAAGTTTGAACAGGGTGGTTTAATAGGTGGTAGAAGACATTCGCAGGGTGGTACTATGATTGAAGCGGAACAGGGTGAATTTGTTATAAATCGAAATGCGGTTGAATCTATTGGATTAGAAAATTTAAACAGGATGAATCAAACAGGGGGTGGTGGTGCGATTAATGTTTCTATTTCTGGTAATGTTATGTCGCAGGACTTTGTTGAAGGCGAATTAGCAGAACAAATTAAAGAAGCAGTTCGCAGAGGAACTGATTTTGGTGTTGGATAATGGCAGTACCTAATAATTTTTATAGAGATATTCAGGGCAAAAATATACAAATATTTCCTGTTGTTCGCATTAGTAATGCAACGGGTGTCGATATAAGACTTAGCACTAACTCTGTTTCTTACCCTATTGGTTCTCCAGATAGCCCAAGCGTGCATTGGATGCCTACTTTAGTTAGCCTTCCTGCTATTAGGGAATCAGTAGATTTAGAAAATAGAAACTATAGAATATCTAATTTAACATTAAATATTTCAAATGTGCCATATGATGGTAAAAGATTTACTGAGTTATTTAATAATTCTCTAACAAATGCAGAGGTTCGCATATGGTGGATTAGCCCAAGCGTTACCCATGTTCTTGCATACGATCAAGGTGGGGAATACTTTGATGATTCTGCAATGCAGGTGTTTTATGGTAAGGTTCGCAGATATACTCACGATGACGAGAAAGTTCAAGTTATTGTTGAAGATCAAAGCCAATCTATTTTTGATAAACAAGTTCCAAATAAATCTACAGGTGGTGAGGTTAATGTGCCTGAAAAATTTAGAAATAAGCCACTACCTATTGTGTATGGAGTTGTTGATAAAAGCCCTGTTATGCCCTATTTTCAGGAAGTGGAAGGTGATACCTTAAAATACAAACTATTAGCATCATATCCAGCAACAGATGATAATATAACTATTGATGGAATTAAGCAATTTAGAACAAACGATTTAGATCAATTAGGTGTTACAGTAAGGCAATCTACACTATACTTTTACGATAATAATACTTATTTCAATGTATCGCAAACATTTGAAAATATAGATGATGGTGCTGAAAACTTTACGCCTAAAGCAGCCGATGGGGTTATTGAATTAGAAGGCGACATATTGGAAGAAGGCGATGATTCTAATAGTGTTGGAAATGATACTACAGCAGGTAGGTTAAGGGTCGTTCAAATAAGGGATTATGAGAAAGCTACAGCAATACCTTGGCAAGATGGAGTTGGAGATAATTATATAGAGTTTGAAAGTGCAGATGGTGCTATAGGTAGAATAGATGGAATGATTCATGTTAAAGAAGCTGGTGAATATACGAGCTATGGTACATTTGGTTTCTTTAAATTAAAATTACAGGATATGGAATTGCCTAATAATATATCCGAAGGTGAAGAACCAACTACAAAGGTTTATATTCGTGGAAACAATTTTAGCTATAGTAGTGCTGGGAATAGCCCCGACGATGAAAATGTAAATCCACCTTGGAGTAGTGGAACTGATGAAAATTTTAGAACAAATTGGGGTGTATCTGTAAACACTTCTTTATCTGTTAATCATGTAAATAATCAGGATGTAAATACAACAAGGCAATCTTTTGGATTTTATCAAACCAAATACATAACTTCCACAGGATTAACAGAATTTGATTTTATTGATGACAATGAAAATGAAATCTTTAAAACCTTGCAACAGTACACCCATATTAATGTTGGTATTCCGCTACATTATAACAGCACTAATGAAGATGCTTATTCTGGCGAAACAGATTTGTTTGTGCATTTCACCTTATATGACTTTAAGATGAAACATTCGTTTCTAGTAGATGGAATCAATGATAAGGAATTTTATGCTAATGTTTTTGGAAGGAGTATAAATGCTTCTGATAAAAGATGTAGATGGGCATATTATATTATAAGTGATTTGCTAAAAAGTGAATTAGGTTATGAAAAATCTATACCATATATTGCAACAGATAACGAAACACTTTACCCTATAGATAGTGATCCAGGCACAGATCATTTAGATTTTACTTTAGATAAAAAAATAAGCTCAAAAAAACTTATAGAAGATATATCATCTGTTAGTTCGCTAATACCACATTTTGATAATATGGGTAACTTTAAACTAGACTATATAAAGCCTGTTTACACTTTAGACGATGGGCTGATAGTTCAAGCATCGGATGTAATTAGCCATAGTTATTCACGAACAAAAATAGAAGATGTTTATACAAAGGTAATTGTAAAGTATAAATATGACTATGCTAGGGATAACTTAATGTTAGAATCTAAGCATACAGCTATTAGAAAGTGGGATGCGGATAACGAACTAAATGTAGGTGGTTTTCACAATTTTGAACTATATGGTGGCTCAGGTTCTATTTTGCAGGATTATGTATATGACTATTATAGTTTTCCAAATACAAGTAATGCCGATTCTACGCTAGTTATTGAAGATGATAGAAGTAAGTATATACGGGATACTAATACAGCCAATAATTACGCAAAATGGCTCTTATTTTGGCATTGTAATCAACACTTGATAATGAAGATAAGATTACCCCTTAAATACTTGTATTTAGAAGTAGGAAACATTATTGGTTTTGATAAACAAATAGGTGATGTTAAGCCTTATGGAATAAAGTATGATAGGAATATAGATTATCAGGATACTACGGTAATTGGGCATATGATAAATGGGCAACAAGCATTTCCGCATTTTATGGTTACAAGCCTTTCAAAAACCCTAAAATATGTAGAAGTAGAAGTAATACAGATGCACAATTTATCAAATAATATTATTACAGCAGGTGCGATAGGCGGTGCAGTAAACTTAGATGCTTATGGGCGTGAACCTATTAATATTAATTCTGAGGCAACATATTCTGATGGTAGTGAGATTTATGCAACTCCAACTGGGGATGAAGGTATATGCGGTATCTTAGACACAGAAGAATATGTATATAATAATGATAATTATGATCCGCTAGCCGATCCAAATACAGCTATAACCAATGATGGTTTATATGATGAAACTCTATGGAATCAGTTAGGCATAGTTGGGGGTAAGACAACCCCGCAAGCATACGAAGGCAGTATGACACATTTCGCATTTGATACATTATCTTCAGCACAAACATATTATAATAATTTTCATGAACAGCTAGAAGAGCAACAGGGCTTTCCTACAAATACAGTATGGTATATTATGCCCGCACAGGGATGCGAATTATCAGGTTATGAACCACCGCCACCCGAGATCACTACAGGTCATGTTAAAATGCACCCTACACCACAAGACACACCATTGGATGAAACATGGATTACTATGGATATAGATGATATATGGCAGTATTTTGATAGTATAACTTCAGAGCTTTATAGTATACAAAATTTCTTTTTGCATACGAAAATAGAATATATAGAAGACCCTATGTTGCCACTAACCGAAATGCAAATCAAAGTAGAATTTTCAATAGATGGACAAATTTATAGCGAAGTAATTATAACTGAAGTTGCAAGTATAGATAACTTAATTGGAACAGCAATATTTGATTTGGGTGCTGTACTTACACTTGCTTGGTTTTTGCAAGATCATCTTGCTAGTCCTGTTCCTTATGTCGAAGTCTTTGCGAAGCCTGTCTATAATTCATCTAGGGATACAGATGAAGGCACAGAAGCAGGTTGGGTGCAATTAGGAAAAGTTCTTATTCCATATGATTGGGTTGATCCGTGGGCAGAATATGAATCTTTAGACCCACCAAATGGCTATTATAGACTAGCTGAAGACTTTGATGGTTATAATGTAGGTATTACGGCTTATAAAATTTATTTCTCACAAAGCAATTTAGATCATCATTCAAGATCAAGTTATTTAACCAATGATGAATTTAATGATTTTACTACTGGGAACAATAATCCATTTGTAAAATTTGAGCATTATGGTGATGATGAAGAATATGATCGTGTTGAATTGGCAAATAAAATATCTGCGATAGAATCACTACCTGTTTTGCCCGATGATTATTTTGGAGCAAGAACATCGTTTATTGAACTACTTGATGATAATGGTGATATGGATTTTTTTATTCCAGATGCAGATGGGATTTATTTTAAACAAAATGTTCATACCATTTTATACTTTCCTGCTGGATTGCGTTTAGTAGCTTTCCATAGCTTGGGCAAGATGGACGAAGTTTCCATTGGATATACATATTCAAACAATGTAGGAAAATATATTTTAACATTCAATATAAAGGATGTTATAGAAAGTTATACAACTTCATCTGGGGAAACTAAATCTGGTTCTTATCATTCAGAAATTTTAAGGCAATTTAATCATGTTTGCGAATATAATATACCTGTTTCGTTATATATAAATATGGAAATGTTGGCATTAGATATAGCAGCTAAGCCAGACGGTGCAAAATTTACAAATGCGGCAGGTTTTTCAAGAGAATATTCTCAAGCATATTATTTTTTAAATAATGTTGTTCAATATTGGGAGGGTAATACAAGTAAACCTAGAACGCATGGTCTAGCTTACTCTATAGGTGAGAATAAGGTAACTACTTCTGTGGAAAAAATGCAGATAACTTTTGGAATAGAAATAGTCGAAGATACACAAATACTAGGTGGCAGCATCCTAAATATGTTTAGATATTTATTTGGTGATCCCGCAGAAGGTCAAGAATTTAGTTTTAATGTGATGGATGAAGATACGGGTCAGGAAACTGATATTTTTAGCAAGTATATTGATATTATTGCCCAAGAAATAGCTGGAGAAGACCCTACTACGGGCGAAGAAAGTACATTAATTAGGTATGATGTAAATCAAGATGGTGCAGTAAATATTTATGATGTTGTTACGCTTACTAACCATATATTTTCAAATGATCCCTATAATGTTAATTATGATCTTAATAATGATGGCGTTGTGGATGTGTTAGATGCAATACTTGTTATTAACCTTATTTTGGAGGAATAGATGAAGGCAAAGCTATCTTATGGTGGGGGAGTATTATCAGTATCTGGAAGTGGCATTGCGGGCGTAGAAATAAATTATTCAGGTGCTTTTGAATATTCTATAGTTGCCTCTGTTATGTTAAATGTTCGCATATCAAGTAATAAAATATTGATATTATCGCAATACAGAAAAATGGACATTGAAGGGGATATATTTACATACAGGGGTGAATTGTCGGTTAAAAAGGTTGTTTTTGGCGATTGGCAGGCAAATAAAATACCACATACTATATCAGAGATTGGGTCTTCTACAGCAAATAAATTATTATCTACCCCAGAAACAATGACTATTAATGTTGAAAAAATGAAATCGGGTAATATTGTAGGGCGAAGGGTAAAGAAAACAAAAATAGCATTAAATAAAATTATAAAACCAGAGGCGATTTAATGGCTTATCAGAATGTATCCACGCCCAGATTTTATGTTTCTATCTTGCAATACCTAAAGCATTTTGGGTTACTAACGATGACATCTGAAGACACGGTTCAATATATTTCTAATAAAGAACCATTGAGTTTGGTTGATGTAAACCCATCTTCCCAAGCCATAATAAATGTTGGTGGTGATGGTAGCCAAGGTGGTGATTTGCCGATTGTTTACAGGTTAAATGACGGGCTTAGTTTCCAAAATATTATGCCTAGTGATCAAAACTTTTTTATGACATTGGGGCATAAATTCGCTGAAGGTGTTTCAGATGGTCATGTAAAATGCTATGGTAGAACTGGATCGTATGGTACAATAAATGTTGCTACAACAGGTGTTATTAATTTTAATGATGCTAAGGAAGCAGATTATAATGGTTTTAGCATTTCCAAGGGTAATGATGCTCAATATTTAGACGAACAAATACAAATTTTTATATCACAGTATAAAACAGGTTTTGACTATCCAATAGGATGTTTTTTATATGGAACATATTATGATATGACTTCAAGTCCTAATTTGTCCTTAAAGATGTCAAGGGAATACGGCAATACAGATGAACAGGTAACGCATAACGGTTCTTCCTTTATAAACCAGGCTTGGCTAAAGCCACCGAATTGGGGTGAAGCAGGAGCTTGGGAAATATATAACAATACTGCAACAGGGAATAGTGCTTGGATAAACACCGACAAAGATTTATCTAGGAGTGGCAGGAAGTCTTGGGATTTAAAGTTTTCATACATAGATGATAGTGATATATTTGGTTCTAATCAATCTATATCTAATTTAAATATAGTTGATACCAATTATGATAGTGGCGATATTACCAATGCAGGCGACTTTGAATTTAATTTACTAACTGATAATAGTTTTTTTTCGCAGGTATGGAATAAGACATTAGGGGGTACATTACCCTTTGTATTTCAGCCTGATAATTCCAATAACAACCCTGATCAATTCGCAGTATGTCGTTTTGTAGGGGATTCGCTAAAAGTAAATCAAACAGCATTTAATGTTTATGATATTTCCTTAAAAATTGAGGAGGTCTGGTAATGGCTTATCAAAATGTAGGAACTCCGAGATTTATAATAGATTGGATACAATGGTGGAGATCGTTAGGACTTGCATATGGATCAAGTGTATGGAATGCGTCAGCACCATTCGAAGAAAACGAACAAAGAGCAATAGATAAGTTGATTAGCTTAGACCCGACAACACAGACGATAGTAACAAATGTGGGAGATCATGTTGGAGGTGATTATTTTAATTATTTAATCGGAACTACTAAACCTTTTCCTGTAGACTTGATTAATATCGTCGGAATATTAGGGCATAATTTCGCAAACATACCTGGAAGTAGATTTTCTTATTCATTTCATAACGGAACTGGTTACCCGTATATCAAATTGACTGAAGATATTGTTATAAACGATGCTCTAGGCACACAGAAGCAAAATTCTATGTATCCAATACAGAATGGATTCACGCTAAGATCATCAAGTGGATCGACAGATGGAACTCCAGTTACTGGCGGTGGCGGCTTACAACCGAATTTATATGATATTGGAGAATATGTTAATTCTGAAATAAAACTTGGTTCGTTTTTAGCAGGAAGATATTATGACCTTCCACATAGCCCAGAATTAAATCTAACTATGACCAATGAAATGGATGGTGTAAAGCGATCCCGAACAAAAGCTGGGGCAGATATAGTAAATTATAGATATACAAAAAGCCCTATGTGGGGTGATCTATCACCGTGGGAATTACATGATCCCACAAACCCAACTGCCTTAGATTATCAAAAGATGTCAAGAGTAGGTAGGCGTGTATGGGATTTAAGTTTTAATTATTTATCAGCTAGTGATTTAAATCCTGTAACTGAAGGCGTTTCTAAAAAAATAACTGATCCAGATGCCTTTGACAATGAAGCAGGAAACCCTATTTGGAGTACTGGAGCTGGAACACATCACAATATAATGGAATCTGATGATTTCTATTCACAGGTTATACACAAAACTAATGGTGGGGCATTACCTTTTATATTCCAACCAGACAACAATAACAATAATCCTGATCAGTTCGCAATTTGCCGACTAGATATGAAAAGTTTTGTTTTCGATCAGGTAGCCAATGGTGTTTATAATGTTAAATTAAAGATTAGGGAAGTTTGGTAGCCCTAGGGTCTTTAATAGGAAATCCCAATTCCGCCGCCCAATAGATAACACGATCTATATATTCGCTAAATTCATCTACATTAAATTCTTTAGTAGTTTTAATCTTAAAGTGTGATTTACATACATCGTGCATTTCTTCTGGATGGTATCCGCATTGGTTTCCGAACTCACGAATAACCGCCCAATAATAATTATTCTGGGCAGTATTTCGCAACTTTGATGGCTTGATGTCAATATAACATTCAACATCATTTATAATATCTAGGTGTTCAGCTAGTGCTTTTTCATCGTGCCACTTTATAACGCCGTTTATGATTTTAGCCGTGAATCTCATATATCACATATTCAGCAGAATTTTTTATTCTACCTGTTGGGCATAAGTATGCCTTTTTAAATTTATCATCGCCTCTAGCCTTAAATTCTCTCAATGGAAGTCCTTTTACAGATTCTTTAATTCTCCACGGAGTAGTCCAGATATAACATTCGCCATCCCAAAACACCCAATAATCTGCCTTTGTTGTAGTTAGTGCTGATTCATTACCGCCATACTCTACTTCTATTACATAGTTTCCTGTATGCTTAGACTTCTTATCTTGTTTAACTTCTATGCGAACATTTATTTCTGGTATAAACAAATCATAATCTTTAAAATATCCATCAATTTTATAAGCATTAGGATAAGGCTCTCCGAATAGAGGGTTGTCGCCTGTTTTAATTAAATCTAAAACCTTGTTCTCTGTTTTCTCGCCTTCGATTAAATCATTTTGAAACAAAATATCTCCTAATCAAATTAAACGCATCTTTCCATAAATCTACCCTGTAGGTGTCATACATCGCCCTGATGCCTTTGGCGTGTCTTTCAGTATGGTGAACCCTGCATAGCGGTACACAGGAATAATCCTTCATTATTGTGTTCGCACCGCCCATACCCCGTGCCTCCAAGTGATCTGGATCACATGGTTGTATCCCGCACACACTACAAGGTTGCTCTCTAATATAATCAATATATTTCATTGATGACTTAAAATCGCTTTCATTATTTCTGAATTATATGCAGTTGTGTATTTATCAATATATTGTATGTGTGGCTCTGCTAAATAATCATTAAAACGAGTTGAATCTTTTAGATATTCATCTACACTTTTAATTTCATTTAACCGATAACTTATTCTATTTTTTTCAGACCTAAACATACCTTTAAAGTATTCACGATTTTTATAATATTCAGGTTGTTTATTTTCGTGTTTATAATATATACTCTCCCATAGCAATTTATCCTTCTCGCTAGAAATATAAGGAGTTTTCTTTAAAGATTTTTTAAAAGAGGACAAATTAAGACAAAAGGGATTAAACTTTTTTGATTTGCTCAATTCAAGATCAACCTTTTCCACTATAGAAAGATATGTTTTAAAAGCATTTGTTATTGTGTAAATAACATTATTACACATATTAATTTGTAAATGTGGCACTCCGTTTGCAGAATACCAAGTTACATATCCATTTTCTTCCTCTACTTTGCGAAAATTATTTAAAGCCCTTTCTAACGACTTTTCATTATTTGTTAATTCGTTTAATCTCATCATACTCTCAATATATTTCCTCTATATAAACTTCCGTTCTTGGTTCTTCATCATATAGTTTTTCTGCCTGTATTCTGCATATCTGCGAATCATCTAATATCATTTTATCTTTTCCTTGGATTGTATCGCAAACCATCTTGACTAAATTATCTAAATCTGGTGTGGACTTATGATATTCGGGAACATTATCTTTTAATAAGTGTTTAAACTTGCCCGTTCTATAATGACTTTTAGGTCTGGGCATATAAAATGTGATGAAAATCATAATATTGCCGATAAGGGGCTTTTTTGGGCGAAATTTAGCTATTTGAAACCACATATACTTCTTGTCTTTCGCAGATGGATCATACATTCTTCCTGTCCTAGTGCTACGATG
>CEUI01000586.1_pt1 | contig 17669 bp, 17 predicted proteins | sample 531411 | NCBI WGS metagenome assembly CEUI01 (sample SAMEA2622841, study PRJEB7988) | marine metagenome | isolation source: saline water (ENVO:00002010), including
GCCGGCTGCCTCGCACCTAGACGACGATCCTCGTCTTGTCAGGAATGAGGACGGTCGCATCGTTATTGGCGAGTCCCTGACTGGTCTGGGTCTGACTGAAGACTACCTTCGTTCTACCTCGACCAAGTGTGGAACGTCAGAGCATAAGGTGAAGATGGCAATACTTCGCCGCAAAGGCTCCAAGGCAGTCGCAAAATAATGCGATTGACAGCCACCGTTACCTAACTAAAGTCCTCGGATGTCTGTGTTCTATCAGCGCATAGATAAGTACCCGCCGGTTCTAGTTAGACTGATGGCTAGAAAGCCACGGGCCAATGGCAGCGGTAACGGCACAAGACCCCTATCCACCTGCGAGATTGCGAGCCTATCTGGTTTGCCTCCCTCAATGGTGGAAGGGTTATCTCATGCAACAACATGGAAGGGGGTGGATGTCTACACCGTTCGCGACTTCACGGTTGCTTGCGGTGTGGACTTCACTAACCCTTTGCACATGAAGAGATTGTCTCAGTATCTGCACAGGAGAGGAGCGTTTCACTACCTGCGAAAGGACAGCAGGTGGGGCGAGTACTATAGTCACTTGGTTAATTTGTGGCGCAAAACCTATGACGCAGGAGAGAATAAATGAACTCGAAGGGGAGATAAGGATGCTCCGCTTGGCTAGGAAAAACCTAGCTGCAACCATAGTTCGCGAGGATCGGCGGCTGCGACAGATGAGAGCAGCGTTAGCAGCCGAAAAGAAAACCGAGAAGATAAGAGCCAAGTACACGGACTACAAAGCTAAGGTTGAGGAACTAAAGTCAAAGATAACCAAGGCAAACAGTCAGATTTTACAGGAAGAACTGAATGAAATGGAACTGAAATGAAACTGAAGAAGGTAAATAATACATATCACGTCTGCTTTAAGGCCGAAGACGGCTCGATGATGCAGGCCGACACAAAGACAACGGACTATCAAGAGGCAACCAAGATAGCAGAGAGCGCAAAGGTTGGTGAGCTGGAGAGGGTGGCTAACATAACCCGACTAACCAACGAGATAGTAACAAAGATAGTAAGCGGAAAGGATATCCGTCTGCGTGATGCGCTGAGTCGGTACGAGGTCTGGGCTAACAACAACCTAACAAGAAGGACAGCGCAGAGCCATGTTTCCTATGCGGCCAAGTTCATTGATGACGAAAATCTACGCCTGAAATCACCTGAAGAGGTGACGGATGAGGTCGCGAGCAACTTCATTAACCCAAAGAATAGCAGCATTAAGGCGTCAACCCGTAGGGTAAGGAAGGCAGCAATCAAAAGTTTTCTAGAATACTGCTACAACAAGGGGTGGATGACCCACAGACCGGCGCATTTGTGTAAGGTTAAGATGGACTTGCTGACCCACAAGCAGAAAGAAACCAAGTCCCACCAAAGTCTAACCTCGCAGGAGATCGGTATGGTGCTGAAGTATTGCAACGATTTCTGGAAGACGGCGGTTCACTTGGCGTCTGAAACTGGGTTACGGCTTGGTGATATCTGCTCCCTTGAGTGGGACAGTATCGACGCTGGCAAGGGCAGGATAACCGTATGGACTGACAAAAGTAACAAGCGAGTCAGCTTAAATATGTCGAAGGGATTGGCTGAAACATTAAGCAATATCCCAGTCAACGACACAACTTACGTGTTCCCTGCTGAGAGAGAGGTGTACTTGAATACGAGCAGAAGGTCTTGGTTGAGCAGCGAGTTTAAAAAGATAATTGAAAAGACAGCCATGAACATAGAGCTTACCGCTAAGGCAACGGAGCTACGGGGGAAAAGTTTCCACGGTCTACGGGGGCATTACGCTAAAAACAAAATCAAAACAGGCGCAACAAAAGAGGACGTGGCCAAGGACTTGGGTCATTCGAGTACGGAAACAACTGACATATACATCGGGACAAGCGATGAGACCGCAGTACGAAACGGCAGCTGACCGGCTAGTGGAGGGAGAAGTAGAGTCCTTACTGTTAAGCCGACACAGATTGCGCTGCTATAAGCTACCCATCTCGTACAGGGTTGATTGGATAGTCTATGATAATCATGGTTCTTTGCACGGATTCATTGAGCTAAAAGGAAGAAAGGTTTCGCGCAACAGATACCCCACCCTCATCCTCTCGTTGGCTAAGTTTGCATCAGGGTGCGACCTCGCTCGCGTTACCCGCTCCCATTTCTGGGTTGGTGCAAAGTGGGTAGACGGTTTAGGTTTCTTTCGCGCCGACGGGTGCGACGTGGAGGTGAAGATGGGTGGGCGCACCGACCGTGGGGATTCCGCTGACATCGAACCCGTGGTACACCTCCCGATTAAAGAGTTTCAAGACGCTCCATTGTAATGGGAAAAATAAAGTACGATGATGCTTGGAGGAAGCGGCTGCACAAAGCCTTGGAAGAGGCCGATGGCAACCAGACCGAAGCTGCGCGGGTAATGGGGGTAAGCCAGAACACTGTTCGGCAAGTGATGTCAAGGGATGCAGCACTCAAGGGCAGGTGGCTGGACAAGGGGGTTAGCAGTACGCTGCATCGAAAGCCGCAGCCTTTGTCGGATGCCGAGGCTATACAGAAAGAGAATCAAGTCATGGCTAAAGGCTTGGAGTCAATGGGCATAACAGGGCATTCAAAGGCAGAGGCTATGGCCTTTCTTGATTTCGGAAGGAGCAGTCTTGGGTCTGCAAGGCAACTCATTGGAGGCGGAGTTGTTAAATTATTTAGTGATTTGATGGGTGACATTACCCAGATAAGAGAAGAGTTATCCGGCGGTGTTGATGGTGAAAGAGAAAAAACATTAAGAGAAGACAAGTCTAGTCTAGTGCGTCACGTACTAGAGGCTTACGACAGGGCCAACAAAGCTGCATTGACTGATGCTGTAGTGAAGCAGAAAATGGAGGAACGGAAAGGGGGCGGAGCAAGGGGGAAGCCGGGGTTTTCTCCCGTAACAGCCATACAGATCAATGAGCCGAAAGAGGTCAACGTCACGGCCAAAGAGCGTTCGGATTCTAAACCTAACGTACAAGATTAAGTATGTTGAGGAGACCGAAAGGATCGCGGCTGAAGCTGATGGATGGTGTGACTACACAACCCAAACAATAGCCATATGTTCAACCCTTACAGACGAAGCGATGGCAGACACCTTTCTTCACGAGTGCATCCATGCGATAGGGTACGCAATGGGGGTGGAGTGGAGGAAGGAAGAGAGGGTGGCTCATCGAGTGGCAACTGGCCTGTGCCTGATGTGGAAAAATAATCCCGGCGTATTAAAATGGTGGGTCAGCCTTCTATAGCCGAACTCGAAACAGATGCCCTTGCAAGCATGGCCCCTGCGCCTGCCCCGCCAACAGCCGAGTGGCATCCCGACCTCAATGAAACCCAGAAAAAAATATTCGATGACAGTTCTAGGTTTGTGTTAGGTTACGGCGAGAAGGGGAGCGGTAAAACAATAGCCTTCGGGCATAAACTTATTCGCCACGCATACGAAAACGATAATGCGTTGGTGATGATCCTATCTCCATCAATAAGGACAGGTTCAGAGGGTATCTGGCATGACCTTGAGACCCTTATTATTCCGTTCTGGGTTGATGGCATAGGGCTTGAGACATCGAGCGCAAAGCTAGACCCCAACACAAAAGACAGGCATCGCTGGATCGGTAACCGTCATGGCGGCTGGTCTAAACTTCTTCTTATATCCATCCCTTATGCAGCTGCGGTTGAGACGCGCATCAAGGGGCCGGCCCCATCTCACATCTACGTGGATGAGCTAACACAATGCGATGGAAAAGAGTACTTCACTTACCCGGCAGCTCAGTTAGGTAGACGCAGAGGCATCACCGGGCCGCAACAATACTGTGCTTCATGCAACCCAGAGGGGCCGAGTCATTGGGTGTATAAGACATTCTTCGAGGACTGCTATGAGGAGGACGGCACGAAAGATGATGACTTCAGGGTCTACCATGTGCCTGTAACAGAGAACATCAAGCGACTTCCTGATGGCTACGTTGAAAACCTTCACCGCATTCTTCGCACAGATCCCGTTGAAAAACGTAGGCTTATTGACGGAGAGTGGGTGGACAGACCAACTGGGGAGTCCCTGTTTAAGGAGTACTTTGTACCGTCCAATCACATAAAGGGAGATATGTATAAGGGGACTGGACTCAAGCCAATGAGCGGCTTCCCCGTTACCGTTGGGTATGATCTAGGGCAGGTTTATAGCAGCATAACCTTCATGCAAATGATCCCAACTCAGGACAAAATGTTATGGATTGTGTTCGATGAGATGGACTACATGGGGGTGAGGCACTTGTATAAACGGTTAGCGCAGGAGGTTTGCAGGAAGATGGATTACTGGAACCGTAAGATGGGCTTCGAGTTTAAGTACGAACATATATCTGATAGCTCAGCCATAAACCAGTGGCATCCGGGTGGCGAGGGTAGCTATGACAGCTGGGATATTGAGCGATTTAGTGGGGGGAGAATTAAATTACAAGGGTGTCCGAAGGGGAAGGGGAGTGTCGAGGCTAGGGTTAGGTTACTTCAACAGAAGCTATTCAATGACGAGGTTTATGTTAGCGCACTATGCAAGGTCACAATTGATATGCTTCAACATCTGATATCCGATAAGAAAGACCCCACTAAACCTAAGCGATCCAAGTACATTCACAAGTTCGATGCGCTGTCCTACCCCATGCTGAAGCTTGAGCTGAACGGCATGAGAAATACCTTGCAAATTGACGAAGCCCGTCCCAGCCTTATCCATTGCGGGAGGCAATAAGGAATTATGGCGATACAAGTAAACGACAAGGTGGTTCTCGACCTAACCGACGACTCGGATCTAAGGGATTACTTTTCCAGAAAAGGGGCAGGCGAGAAGTGTTCGATGGAGATAGAAGCTACCCTTGATGAGGCGTCTAGCGAGCAGGCAGTTCTCTCAATTACGGGAGTGTCTGTTGACTCTTACTCTACTGAAGAGCCGGAACCGGCTAAAAAAAAGGCCGTAAAATTCAAGATGCGCGAAGGCGAAGCAGGAGGAGAAAGCGACGAATACTAGGAAGTCCAGCCACGGCGAGGATTGCTAGGCACTACCTAGACCTCGGTCTGTGGGACGGATGGACAATGGATCGGGTAAAGAAATGCTGTGGGTTAATGCAAGTCACCCTGCCGGAAGCGGCTGCCATCTGCTGTGTGGAGTGGTGGCAATTCAAACGCTGGCTGAAGGCGGACAAGGTTCCGTCCTATGTGGCTCTGCTATTACACCACTTGGAAGAAGATTTCGTTAAGGCTGAATATGGTTGATTTAGATATTCTTAAGCAGGCAGGGACAACCAATGAGAGGTTGAGGGAGGTACTAACGGCAGTCAAACCTGACAAGCCGGGGAAGATTTCCAAGGAAGACAAGGACAGGATAGAGCAGGACATCAAGTACCGGGAAAAGATCGAGAAGCTAATCAACTCAAGGTTGCACGAGCATATAATCTTTACGCTTAGAAACCACCACATTTATTCAGCTGTTGACTTAGCATGGGACTCGGCCCCTGTGACCAAGCAGACCATACCTCTTATCATGTACGCACAGAAGAGGCTCAGCCTCGATACGTGTGTGTCTGAACTAAGCAAGCTAAAGGTGTCTGATAGGTTTGTTCGCAAGTCGGAGTCTGGAAAGCCGGAACATATAGACCTGCCGAAGTTCTTCGAGACGAACGTGAACCTAGTTCGTTCACTTATTACACGTCGCCTTTCAGCTCAATCAAATAAGTACAACAACCTGTACCCCTTCTTTAAGTACGACCCTCGGTCAACTACCCCAACCGCAAGACTAAAAGGGGATGTGTTGTCTCAGCGCATGGACATCATGGCCGATCAGTACGACTACCGACATTTTCAAACCCAATGCATCAGGGACATGATGCTGTACGGACACAGCGTTGCGTTCCCTCGTGCAAGCTGGGAAAGGGAGGTGCAATGGCAGAAGAAAAACCTGTCTGAAGAATTCCAAGGAGAAGAACTAGAGAAGGAGGCAAGGGTAATTAAGGAAGGACTGTCATGGATAAACCCTCATCCGTCCCGTTTGTTCTGGGATATAAACCACCCGCTGAATTCGCTCAACTCTGATTCAGGTGCTGAATACGTAGGGTACTGGGAGGTGCTGAAGTACAAGGACGTGGCGCATAACCCAGCGTTCTTCAATCGCTCTACTGTTTCATACACGGACTTTACAACTGGGTTGTTCGGCAATAACCAAGCGTACTGGTCACAATACTACTCAACGATAGTGGCCCCACCTGCTCTTAATGATTTAACAAGCTTCAATGACAGGCGCAACCAGATAGGGTTGTATAATTCTGAGTACGACGATTCATCTATCTTCGTGACAGAGTTCTACTGGAAGATTATCCCCAAGGAATACGGGATCGGTGACTATCCGTATCCTGTCTGGGTGCATTTCAAGGTGGCTAGTGAAAGCACGATTATCTTTGCAGAGATCATGCCATCCAGTCCTGCTGCGGTGTACTCGTTCAACGAGAACGATAACCGTCTGGTTAATATATCAATAGCGCATGAGCTAATGGGCTTTCAGGATCAACTGACCAACCTGTTCTCTCAGCTTTTGGAAACAGCAAAGGCCGATCTTTTTGCAGTAGCTGTTCTTAATTCAGATATATTTCCTGATGATGCGGAAGGTCAGAAACTGGCCGAGGAGTTCCGCGCAACAATGAAGGGGGAAAATTTTTATGCCACCACCCATGTGCTAGAGACTAGCTTCAGTCGATTGCGTGAGCTAGGCATAGAGACTAATGCAGACAACGTATTCAAGGTGGTTCGCAGCAGCCCTAACGGAAACATCCAAACCATATTCAACGCTATCGTGCAGGTAATGTCTATGGCTGAGAGACTGTTAGCTCTGTCGCCACAAGAACAGGGGCAGCCGTCTCCAAGGGAGACATCGGCAACAGAGGTTCAGGTTATAGCGAACACAACCGAGTCCGTATACGGGTTTATATCAGATGCGATTGATGAGGGCAGGGCAGCGGCCAAGAGAATTTGTTACGAGTCCTTAATTGCTTGCGGCAGTAACCAGATTTACCTGCCCGTCTTAAACAGGTATCCGGCAGCAGTTGTCGAGGCAGCTGGGTTTAGCGTGGCTGATGCTGGGGATATGTTTGATCCGCAGATGGAGCGTAGGTACACCGTGATTGGAGAGAAGCATAAGCTCATTCACGATTATGTATTCAATAGCAGGGACGGAAGCGAGAGGTCGTCCAACATGGCAGCAGCTAACATCCTTACTCAAATGCTACCGATATTGCAGAACCCGCAGCTACTCCAAGCCCTGACCAAGGAGAAGTACTACGAAATTTTGAACGCCATATTCCGCAATAGCGGGGCGGGCGTTGACTTGAACCTGCAATTACAACCCGGCGAGGACAACAGTCTAATGCCCGCTGAGCAACAAGATGCCGTTAAGAGTGGGCAGGAGAACAACCAGCAGATGGGAGCCATGATGCAGGAGTTAATCCAAGTGGTGCAGCAGAATGCTGAAGAGATAGAGGCGTTGAAGGGAGGGCAGCCTGAAGAGTTAGCCCCACCTGTCGCACCTTAACCCGGATATCTTAGGATATCCAAAGGCTTGACATTTTATGGCGGAAACAGCAGCAGCAGAAGAGGCTCCGCAAACAGAGGCAACAGCAACAGAGCCTCAAGCGACGGAGAAAGAGCAGGCACAACCCACAGAGGAGCAGTCCAATGAGCCGACTAGTTCTCTCGATGACCCCATGTTGTCTCAGCTATGGGACGATCTTGGCATCAAGACAGAGAAGGAAGCGGAAGCGGAGGAGCAACCAAAGGCGGAGCCAGAGCCTGAAACGATAGAGGAAGCCAAGGTCGAGGAGCCTGAACCTGAACCTGAACCAGAACCAGAACCAAAGAAAGAGTTCACTGTTAAGCCGAAGCTAGACGAAGACACGTTTCGCAAGGTGGTTAGGGAAGAGCTTGAGGCGAGAGGGAAAAACCCTGACGAGCCAGAGCCGCCCCCGCAGCAGGAAGAAAAGGTTGACACCTATGAAGATCAGTTAATAGGTGAACAAAGAGATGAGCTTGACCTGTACAAATATGCAGAATCAAAAGGTAAACACACCGGCAAGGCAGCAAAGTTACTCGACTTCTACAAAAGCCTAGATGAATACGTAGAGAAATCCAAACGCGAAGACCCCAACAGATCATTCGATGACCAAGACGAAGAGTTCATGGAATACGTGCGGGTCAACAAGCCAACCATCCAACCGGCAGAGAGGGAGACTTTGCGGAGGGACAAGTTCAGGGACGAAATAGTTAACGATGTTAAGAAGGAATACGAGGAAACAATCAACGGACTAAAGGGGGAACTGAATGAGATAAGGGCTACGCCGCAGGTTAGGTCTACCTTGAAGGAGGCAGGTCGAGCGTATGATGAGTTCTCCAAGATGGAGGAGATAAAGGAAAGCGACCCGCTTAGGTATAAAGTATTCTCCGAAGAGAAGGACAAGTACATGGAGTGGGCTGACGATTTTGTTAAGCGATGGCATGGCGTAAACAATGAAGTCAACGACGGATACTATAAGCTAATAGACAACATAGAATCGGCAGCGGAATCATTTGCTCGTGCTGGTAACACCGAAAAGAACGGCCTGCGATTTCTGACGCCATCCAAATACGCACAAGCCCCCAACAAAGAAGGCTTCTGGACATGGGATCAGAACGATATCCTTGAGCATTTCGGCAGTAAGGCGATAACTCAAGCGGAAGAAATCTTAGAAAACAGGGTAAAAGAACTGGAGTCTTTCGGCTTCCAAAGGGGGGTAGCGAAAGGACAGTCGCAGAATAGTACGAAAGGAGAGCCGCAGCCAGTCAACCCTCCGAAGGCGGCGAGAGCGTCAAGTCCCGGCGCAGCAGACGGTGAGGTGGTGGACGAAAACCACCCCGGAAAACAGTTAATAGACGACCTTGGGATCAACTTCGGATAACGACGTGCCTCTTAACACAATAGGACTATTGATCGCGTTTCTATTGTGCGCGGTGCTTATTGTCCCTTGCCTCATCTATCGCGCAGTCATGCGAGTAAAATCTAAGCTGACATAACTTGTTTTTTTTACTGGTTTTTTGCCTGAAGATTTGCGATTCCGGTAAGCTGACCTAACATTCTGCCTGAAACCTTTAACGAGGTAGGAGAAATTATTATGGCAGCTTTAGGAGCATCACCAAATGACGGCACAGGGACGGCATCAAGCTATACCTTAGCCGCTAGTAATTGTACCCCGCGTTTCATTAGCGTTAGTGATTCGACGGGATGTTCACTCACTCGTGCGTCGATCCGTGCGTTCACAAAACAGGACATGGAGGATCAGCAAACGAAAGAAGTCGGAATGGATCGCATCATTGCGCAGACCAAAGAGGCTCGCATGGTAGGCGTTCCAGAAAGAACCTTAACTGATCTTCTGCTGTCACGTCACGTCAGTCTCGGCGGCGGCTCGGGCGGAAGCCAAGGCAGCGTTATTGCACCGTTTACGTTGGTTCCTCAAACGAACGTCGTTAATGCTAATTACTTTAACATCGTTAAAACATCGTGTGATCCTAACGATTTAGGCACAACAGACACCGATGCTGGGGCCAAGGCTGCTCCTCAAGGCGGTCACTACGGTGGTGCGTGGGCTGCTCGCACGGGCAATCAATCGGCAGACTTTGGAGGAACGAACGACTTATCGGTTAACGTATCTGGAACTGCATCCGATGTTACGACTCACGCTGATAAAATCTCAGCAGCAGCAGATCACTCGCCTCACTTGGGAAGAATTGCGGTTGTTGTTCAACTGGCTTCCGAGACAATGGGGTCGATCAGCAGCAACGCAACGCTTACAGGATACAAGTCTCAGCTTAAGAACTTAGGCAGATTCTTTACTCCCGGCAGCTATGTTCTTTTGGAAAATATAGACGAGTCAGCCGATTCGCTTTCCCAGAACGCTGTGTTCAGGGTGATAGAGGCAGCCAGTCGTACAACTGCGGACGCCACCGAGGCATCTCTTTCAGGTGTTGCAGTTGGTGGTCACTATGCGGTGTTGGTTTTGGAACCTAACATTAGTGCCGCAGGATGGAGAGCAGACTCGGTTTCTTCAGCTAAACACGCAGGTCTTAAGAAGTATCTACCTCGCGCTGGTACTATATCTATCATGGCCAACAGCGTATCAGACTATGAAAAATATTGTGTTCAGGGGCCAGCTCTTAACCCGACTAACCTGATTTCCTACTGGCAACAAACGAGTCGGTGGACACATAAATACTCAGACGAGTACTTGAAGGCGCTTCAGGCTCCGATGACATCCAACTGGTTCAAGAAGTTTCGCGAACTACCATTGGCCCAGCAGCGTAAGCAGCAGGAGCTGATGTCAGAGCGTGCATTCTACAACACCGTGTTCTACGGCGACCAGATCAACGAGAACCAGACTGTTGAGAAGTACACCTCGCTCCCAACTGTTACTGACCCGGACGTAAACGGCGACAATTGTGTTATTGAATACAAGGCCAATGCGTTAGGTATCCGTACCCAGTTGTCGGAGTGCGGCAAGGTTTACGGCGGCGGCATGGCCACTTCCGGCAAACAGGCAGCCCTTAACTTGGACGTTCTCTTTGAGACCATCTACCAGTTGAAGCGTTACCGTGAAGCAACTGCCGGCAGCGTAGATACCATTGACATTATGACTGACCGTTTCACGGCGGCTCAGATTCGTGATGTAATGATTAAGTACTACAAGAGCAAGTACAGCACGGACGTTAATATGTTTGTGAACATTGGCCAGAAGGTTCTGGACATGGATAATGCGGTTGCCCTTGAGTACAATAGCTATTACCTGCCGGATCAAGGCGTGAACATGGCTATATTTACGGACACTTACTTCGATGATCGCGTATCCGCTTTTAACGCGGGAGGTGTAACAAACTCTGATCCAGCTGTGAACCAGACGCCAGCCTTAGCTCGCGCCCGTGGTCGCACCATGTGGTTGATCGACTGGTCTGATGTAGCTGTTAACCTGTTGGGAACCAAGAGCGTTAAACGCCAGACTAACTTGGCCGATGACCAGTACAACTGTGTGATTCAGCCGAACGTCAAGCATTATGTCCTGAACTCTAAGAAGTTCGAGGTACGCATTGGCGATCCTAACCGCCACGCAATCATCGAGAATATCACCGAGGGTTGCCCGACTATTACGGTCAGCGGTTGCGATCTGTCCTAATAATTATCACCCGTGGGGGGTCGGTTAATCCCGGCCTCCCACTAACACTTAAAATATTATGGCACAGATTAAATCATACGATACCTTTCAGAACGTAAAGGATCATATACAGAAGGGCAGGATTCTATCAAAAGGTGCAACCCTGACGATAGCAAGCGGTGCGATTACAGTTACCGATTCGTTTCATCTGGTTGCGACAGAAGGTGCTGCCGACACTGATGACCTCACCACCATTAACGGTGGCACTCAAGCAGGGCAAATCCTTGTCTTAATGGCTGCCGATGACGGAGATACAGTTGTCGTTAAAAACAACTCAGACCCCGGCTCGACGCTAGAAATAGGGGCACACTTCAGCTTAGATACTGAAGACGATTCCATCACACTAATGTGGACAGGAACCAAGTGGATCGCACTCAGCACTCATAGCAACAGCTAACAGTTGAATTGATTTACAGGCTCAGGGGGTAAAACCTCTGGGCTTTTTTTTGTTTACAACCTACACCTAACAGTTTTAAGTTCGACCTGTTTGAAGCATTATGGCTAAGAAATACTTTGTAACAATGGCCTCTCACTTGATATCTGAACCGGGCATCTCGGCGAGCAGGGGAAGTTGGCTCTACGAAATGGAAGGAGAGAAGGTGGATGAGCTTGTTAAGAATCACCCCGGATCGCTCACTATCCTTACCAAAGAGGAATACGATGCGGAAAAAAAAATGATGTTTTCGTCCGGCTCGGCAACCGGGTCTCAACTAACTCAGCCCCCTCCTGCCCCACCTGCGGAAGAAGACGTTGAGGTAACCGAGGCAGAGGCACTCAAGGTGAGTAAGGTTAAGGAACCAGAGAAAAAATCTAACAAGAAAGGTAAATCATAATGGTAGGAGTACCCAAGAGTTTAATTTCTACTGGCGCAGGGGTGTATCCCGGCACAGTGGACGCAAACCAGACGCTATACATAACGGACATTATCAATGTGGATACCACGGCGGCAGGTGCGACGATAAGGGACGGAAGTGACAGCGGAAACCAGCTTCTTAAGGTTCCTGCAAGCTCAACCACCACCTTGGAATCCCCTCTGAAGTTAACGAAGGGCAACAAGGTGTATGTTGACAGGGCTGATGTTTCAATTAGCTACACCGTGGCTGGTGGCCCTGCAATTACCGGCCCCGCTGGTTTAACTTTTACATCTACATCTTACTGATGACATGACTTGGGCTGAGTTTCAGGGGGTGGTTAAGGAACTGCTCCCGGTTGATAAAGACCGGGGGAATATAGCCACGTTCCTGACTCGCTCCATAAAGAACGGTGTACTGGACATACAGACCTACATCCCTTTTTACAGGGCAGGTAAGACGGCCCAGTACAATATCGCACCCCCAGCCGGCAAGCTGCCTCTGACTACAGAGGGGAACGCCAGCGCAGGGAACCTTCCATCCAAGGCTAGGCCAGTAGAGGCATGGGTTGTCCAGTTAGATGACCCAAAGGTGGACGATAGCTCGGACAAGGAGTGCAATCGCTACCCTCTCAGTCCCTACCCTTACCGAAACAGGCACGATTTGGTGTGTGCCATGCCGGAGATTTACGGAGGGCGCAGCCACATAACCATTGGGAAGGCTGGGGATTTTCTAGTGTACCCATCCGTCGATGATGATGCCGTGATTGAGCTACACTACGACACGGTGGATGCGTCCCATGCTGACAGCGACAATGTGCCGTATGATGATGAGGTGGCGCAGGCTGTCTCTGCATTCGTGAAAGCGCAGGTGAGCCTAGAAGTGGACAAGGATGCGCAGATGCACGGAATCTATTTCAACCAGTACCTAACTCAGCGAAGGAAGCTGTACTTAAGTTCAAGGGAGAAGCAACAGGTTAAGTATTACAAGGGTGTGAGTGGACATTTCACGAAGGTCTGTTCAACAAGCACCGAAAACATAATTTCAAATTGCGGGTGTTAACATGGCAACTACAGCAAGTGCAGTAATCAATACTACGGACACGGGATCAGGAACCCCGACAGTACCAGATGCATCAGTCACAACCAAGTGGCAGGAATACATCTGGATACGCCACCTTGAAGCAGGAAACGCAAACAAGGCTAAGATTTATGTCTGGAACCCGAATGCTTCATCTGACTCTACTTACCTGAAGTGGCAAGAGGTTGCATCATCGGGTGCGTTCAGCGACCTAACGGGGACAGCTACCATAGCTCAGCTTCCGACGGGCATCACGGTGTCCAATCTGAGCATAGACGGAGCCATAACAAACACCCACTTGGCAGGGGGAATCACGAATGCGAAACTGGCTGGCAGCATTCTTCACGATAAGATTACATCGGTTAACGCCAGCACGGTGACGAGCGTAAGCGGAAGCAAGATACCCGTTAACACGATCCCAACCCTCACCAACACCAACATAGACAGTATCCTTGCGACGGGATCAGTAGACTGGGTAAAGGTCAATGTTGATGACGGAGAAATTCCGGGGGCAAAGATCAAGGATAGCTTGGAACACGCACAGATAAACTCTGTTAACGCAACCAAGATAACAACAGGCACGCTACCTCCTGCTAGGTTGGAGTATATGTTTGAGCGGAACCTGCCAATCATCACGCTGGCTAACGCAACGGGGACTTACAATTTACATACCGCCTTAGGGTCGAATGCTTTCGAGGGAATTATAAGGATGGTGGCTGTCGCCAATTCTGACGAAGTAATAATAGCCTTGCCGAACCCGGCCTTAAGTGCCTATGTACAGAAAGCAGCTAAGCTTAGTATTTATAGGGGCAGCAGCACGGGCAAGGTTACCATCAAGGTTTGCAACAGCGGAACAAACTCAAGTTCATTTGCAACCAACAAGATTGTAGACAACAACAACGGCATAATAACAGATCAGGTAATAGTAATGCCCCAGTTGGCCACGGCAGCAGCTAGAAAAGTTGTGATTGATTTACTTTGTGACAGTAAGGCTTCCGGTACGGACAATGGCGACGGCCAGTGGATTATAACGGGAGGCGCAGCCGTAACAGGCAAGGGCAAGGTCTCGGTAGCTGGCTTTAGAACAGGTGGCGGTACGAATGCACCACCAGAAAGAGGCGCACAACTTGACAAGATTGGAATAGGCAAGGCTCCTTCGGAAGGATCAGGGGAAACGAAAGAGGTCGGCACAGACGACGGCAAAATCCCGCCAGCAACTACCGCTAGAATCTTTGGGTCACCTCAATTGATAGATCATGGCGCAAACTACACCATAGGGCAGATTATAACGGTAGCTGATAATGCTTCCGACTGGAGTACCGAGGCCGAGATGTCGGTCGATTGGGTTGAGGATGGGCCTATTTCAACTTCTTCTGGCTCCAGAACGAAAACGATTAACACGCTCAATTTGAGGTATGCTGATTCAGAATTGAAGACGGGCGTGTACTCAGGTGATGACTATAAGTACACGAAAGAGGGCGGCCAAAAGCTGGTGCGGGTTCTTACAAAACTTGCAGCCGCAAATAGTGTGACAACCACCACTCCTTCGACCCACGCAACTGTAGCTTTTTTCTTGGAAGGAATACAACCTAATGGAACAGATGGCAATGCGCTCAACCCCGGTGATTCGTGGTATGATCCGTGGACTGGTGGTTATAAGAAAGCATAATGGCAGCTCGGCGCAGATATAAAGCCTACACTTTCACCCCATCTCAGGGTGGCAGGTTGATGGCGTCTGTCTCCAAGGACACGGTTGGTGTCAAGAACTACCTAACAAAGCGGGACTTCCGCCGGGTGTTGGACAGGGAGCAGCGTCGTGAAGGGTATGATTACTTTGCTCCCAAGGACATTTTATTTACCAAGCAGTATTCTCAGTACCCGTGGGGCGAAGGCGGTGAAAGCAAGACTGCCGAGATAAACCTAATACACATGGCCATCAGGCCGAACGGAGACAAGGCAGTTATAGTTGGAACTACAGGCGGCTACCTTTACAGGTACGAGGGAACAGATGCGCTAAGATATTTCACGGACACACGAGACAACGACCACGATGCAATCTACACCGAGGAGTCAAACTTATGGGGGAGTGAACTTGTGTCTGGGACTTACACCTCTGTAGGAACTAAGCTTTTAACCGTAGAGGAAGGCGAGGATTATTACTACACCGAGGACGCGAATGAAACCAGCTTGGTTAACGGGACTGAAACCTTGACTGACTCTGGCTACTTTAAGGCACAGTCTAATGTGGTCACGATTAACGGGATAGGGTCTTCGACGGTAACGGCAAGCGTGAAGAAACGCGATGCGTCAAAGTACTACGCGCAATCGGTTCCCTCAGAGTGGAGAACAATACACACCCCCGACAATGAATCAAAGAACAGGCTTAGATGGGAAGCGATTAACGTCAATGGGTACGCTGTGTTTAATAACGGGGCTGATATTCCATTGGTTTATAGAACGGAATGGGACGTTGCTAGACCAATATACGCCCTAAGAGAAGCCGGAGTCGCTAGGGTTGGAACCATATCTGAACTTAGTGGCGTACTTATATGTGGCGATGTCAGTCAAATGAAGAAGGACGACATTAAAACGCAGATGGAATCATCTGATCCCTACGGCTACTACGATAAGTCGGTGGATAGAATTGGTTATAGAGTTCTGTTCTCCGACATCGACGACCCGACCAGCTTCGGAGCCACAGCCAAGGCAACTATTTTTGAAGGGTCAAGGGTGATGGCGTGGAGGTGGGTTCCTTTGTCCATAGGGCATGACGAGATAACGATAACCGGGGCTGGAGCTGGGGCTGGTAACTTAACGGCTAACATTGTCGGCACATACACAAAGGCTGCGAGTTCTTTTAGGGTCTTGGCTCCCTCTTTTAAAGGACAATACACACAAGGGGATTACTCCAAGGGTGTAAAGCACAAAGATGCTGGCGACAATGAGTTCGAGGGCATTAAGATTTACGAGGGATTAACGAGGGCGTTTGAGGTCGGGGAGATAATCCACTTTAAGAATGGGTCAGCGTTTCAGTTTACATCGAACGCGGCTGCTGCCGACATGACAATCTACGGCCTGTTGTTAGGTGATGCGCCGAACGACGAACAGGGGGACGCGGCCACTAACTATGTTAAGCTGGATGAGTTCGCGGCCTACTCAACCGTAGATACAGAAGTGGCCAAGTCTGGTGCTTTCTCCGGCACAGCAGGATTCGATGATCTACAAGATGACGGCAGCGCCGTGCTAAAAATGGCCAAGCTCCAGAACGTGTTGGTCATATACAAGGAGACGAGCATCTTTATTGCTGAATACACAGGGGACACGGCATCTCCATTCAGGTTTAACTATGTTAAGACGCCCGCATCCAAGGCGCTTAAGTATAGGCACACGGTCGCCAACGTGGAGGGCATGGCTCACATCTATGCAGGTGACTCTGCATTTTACACGTTCGATCTGGCTTCCAGAAAGCCGAAGGAGTTGCCCGACTTTAAGAATGCCGACGCGCTGTTCTTTGACAACGCAACGAGTGCGAACACCGAGAACATATATGCAGCTGACAATCAGATAACAAAGGAGATTTGGTTTGTTACCAATGGCTCATCCAGCGACAAGGCGTTGTGCTTTGATTACCTTTTTAACACTTTAAGTACTACTTCTGCAAACATCACGTCTGCTTCAACGATACAGAAACCCGGAACTGAGGAAGATTGGTTCGTTATGGGAACCAGCGGTGGGGTTGTGCTGGTTTACGGACTGACCCACGAAAGCTTTGGGAGATGGGCAGGCAAGACGTACTTCTATCGTCGAGGGAATAAGAATTATAGCACCACCGAAGATAACTACGCATCAGTAATTGAAAGCGGAGCCGAGAATTTTGGTGATGGGTTTAATGAGAAGGACTTAAGGAGTTATGTGTTGCACCTAGCCCACGCATCAGACAGTCCTGCCACCACTCTGGACATATCCGGCTACCATAACGTAGGGGACATTGTGTCCGGTGACACCGACAACGTACTTGAGACAAGAGTGTTTGAAGATCCAGACACAAAGAACCTGTTACCCCTTTTCTACAAACAACATTACTTTCAGGACAAGATAACAATTTCCACCGGCAACGCGCAGGTAGCGGGCAAGACCTATGAGGTGGCCGGAGTGGATTCACGTAGCTTTGTAAGGACAGACGACGCATGAGCATTACTCTAAGAAATACAGCGGACACAACCACGTCCCTGACATACGATTACGCAAGTAAGGCAACGCCTCTAACAGCAACTGAGGTAGACAAGAATTTCATCACGCTTAAGCAGAAATGCGACGAGCTTGCAACGGACTACACCACCACGTTTAACGCGGATGGATCACTAAAGGACGGAGCAGTAACGACGATAAGCATATCCGACAGCAGTGTAACATCATCAAAGTTGAAGGACAGGTCTGTGGA
>CEUI01055746.1_pt1 | contig 17661 bp, 14 predicted proteins | sample 531411 | NCBI WGS metagenome assembly CEUI01 (sample SAMEA2622841, study PRJEB7988) | marine metagenome | isolation source: saline water (ENVO:00002010), including
CCGAAGATATCTCTGACCACTATCCAACACAGTCATCAGAATGTTCCAAGCGTCAGGATGAGCTCTTGATAACTCATCAAGAAGAATCACAGCGTTTGGAGTTCTGAGGGCTTTCACAAACAATGACTCAGAAAAATAAGTACCATCTTTCTTGTCAAAGTGAGTGTTCCCAATTAAAGTGGAACGGGGGTCTTGGGTCGCACCCAAGTTAAAATAGAAGTCAGGTCTATCAAGTGAATTAACAAGTGACTTAGCAGCCATTGTTTTACCACATCCAGCTGGACCAGTCATAAGAATATTCTTACCTCTGACAGCTGACCTAACTAAAAATTTCCATTTTAGTTCTTTCATAACCAAACCTTTAGGTTTAAGACTATAAGAACTATGAATGAAATTCAACATCTCCGCGTGGTCTGATGGAACTTCAACTGAAGATACATCAATTACTGGGGCTGATGTTGATTCAAATACAGACATAGGAACTGACCACCAGTAAAAGTTACCAGATTTGTTAGTCCTACGTTCAAGGGCCATACCCTTAGAAAATGCTTTTTTACGAGTACCAGTGGTAATCTCAGATGTCCATTTCTTTCCATCTGAATCCCAGGCATTATACCTATTACCTGATTTCTCGACTTTTACAACAACGTTAGTCATAAAATTTAACTCCTTTTTTTGTTTCTTGATTTCTCATTTCACCTAAATATACTAAAAATGCAAACATGAGTCAAGAGCTTTTTTCACTTTTTTTCAATTTTTTTTCTTCTTTTGCTACCATAAGATGATTAATTAAACTCTTAACAGCTTCTTGAGTTTCATTGTCCATCTTGTCAAATACATAATTAACCTTTTCGGCTTTCTTTAATTGTTCCATTTTCTTATTCATCTTGATGTTCTCCAATATCTAATTCTATAAGACGCCGTGGTAAATGCTTCCCAAGTACATTCCACGAATTTACATTTCCAGTATTGTTCAAAATGTTGCCTTGTAGTCGGAATCATTCTCCAACCACAAGGACATTTTGGATGTTCTTTATATTTTCTATTGTGTAACCATTTTCTAATCATTACTTTTGTAAGAATTTCTTGTTCATAGTTTTTGAAACAGACATTACCGAAGTGACATCAATAAACTCAGCATCATTACCATACATTCTCTTGAAAGTATTAGTAGAACGTTCTCTTTCCCACTCGGAATCTCCAACAAAGTAACTCAAAACATTAACACCCATTCCACGAATCTCATCTACCATTTTCTTAGTGTGGTCAATCGCTGTGTCATGATGATAATCAATGTCATCATTACCAAACATTGGCATCCCATCTGAGAAATTTAGAAAGTAAGAATCTCTATCAACAGATGTCGGAACAATATCTGAAAGAATAGCTTCAAAACATAATCCTTCTGGTGTAGTTCCACTAGCGTTAATGTGTGGAAACAGATTCTTAACTTTTTGAAATTTATCAACTCTTGAATCATACGCTATCAAAACAATTGGATATTCTTTTGAACCACGTCCACCACCCCACTTACCATTATTTGATTGAGTACTTCTGAAACTTACAACCACATCAACGTTTTGAATCATACTAACAGCTTTACAAATCGCTACAACTGAAGTCATTGTGTTATCCCACTTTTTTCCACCCATCGAACCACTAGCGTCAATTGAGATGTGAAGAAAAGCATCCGAGTAAGATTCAACAAAAGTATTTTGAAAAACTCTGTCATTACCAAACCCAAGTTCAGCAACCAATCTTTTATCAATCCGACCACTATCTAATCTTGACCACTTAGTCTCACGAGACTCTCCACGAACTTGTAATTTCTTACCAAGGATAGTTCCAAGTCTAATACCATCTTCAACATAACCTTCAGTTTCTTCTTCATTGTAGTAGTACTTTGAATATCTTGACTTAGACAACATACTTATTGTATCACTTTCAATAAGAGACTTAGTAAGTTTCTTAACCATAATAACTTTAGTAGGAGTTTTCTTACCATAGTATCTATCAGTAAGATTCTTAGCGACATCAACGTAACTCATACCAGAAGACTCAATAGTTTCTAAATCTTTGGCTTCTTTTTTAGTAACTTTCTTTTTAGTAATGTCACCATCCATAAATTTCTTTTGTTTCTTGACGGCGTTTCCAAGTTGTTTTTTCTGATGGTCTGAAAGTTTAACCATCTCACCTTTATCATCACCTTTTTCATCCGAAGACTCTGGTGAACCTTGACCATCAGTAGCGTTATCTAACATTTCTTGAAACTCTTCATCAGTAATATTTCTTGGTGAATCAACTGATTCGTCACCATTACCCATCTCGGATTGTGGTTTCAATTGTTTGTTACCATACTCATCTTCTTCTTCATGACCATCTGGTATGTTACCCATAATGATATTGTAAACATTACAAGCAACTTTAAAAGCATCTTCGGTAGTTTCAAGTCTTGAAATATTTTTCAAGTCAATCGCTAACCAAATCTGTGAAAGACCATTAAGAGCTCTTAAATTAGTATTCTTATTAGCAAGGTTGATAACTCTGAACTCATAAGAATCCCAAGACTCATCAGTATACTCAGAAGAACCAAGAGCTTTATCAATAATTTTTGAGTAAAAATACTTGTCGTACATAGAGTGATAATAACCCTTGTAACCTGGTGAAGTAGTAAAAATATAGTTATCAATTCTCCTATCTTCAACATAGTTTAAAAGATTTTTAACGTGACCAATTACTTGGTGTCTGTGATAACCTTTCTTTTCACCAAGATTAAAAAGTTCTTGTGGAATATTATTTTCAAGATTTTTTAGAAAATCAAAATCTGAAAGTTTAATGTGTGACCCCTCGTGAAGAGCAAGACCAACAGTACTATCAAATAATTTATCATCTAATTTAGAAGAGATAGTAACTTTTTTACCATCAGTATAACTATCACCTGAAGAATTAAAAGTAACTTTAATGTCAGGGTCACCAGTAACGATACCCACAAAGTTACCAATAGCTCTCCTATATGAAGAAAGAGCTACTAAATCAGTTTTTGGTTTAACATTTTCATCTACGTCATCAAAGATTGAAGAATTATTATCCCAACCACTATCTAACCAAAACGAACTGAAATTATTTTGTTTGTTTAAAGAACCCAATGAATACTTCTCACGAAGAGCCATGGGATTGAATTTTTTTGTTTCGTTCAAATTTTTGTCCTTATCATTTCTCATTTCCCCTAAATATACTCAAAATGCAAACACCAGTCAAGAGCTATTTTTCTTTTTTTCAATATTTTTTTCGATTTTTTTATACATCTTTTCCAAGGCAGACATCTGTTTATCTGATAATGTCATACGAGATATAGCTTGTTTTTTTACACTTTCGAGAAAATGTAGAACACCAGCTCTATAACCTTCTGTCCAGTCGGTTAGTGTGACTCGTGATATTATTAAGTTAATTTTGGGTACGACAGACTCCACCCATTTAGTTCTGGTTTCTATAAACGCTGGTTGATTACGTTTGATTATGTTCAAAATAGCTTGTTCCATCTTAAAAGTAATCTTCCGACCACTTCTTAATGCTAATAACATATCAGCAGTAAACTGATTTACAACTATACCAGATTTAGTCTGTGTATTTATGATTTCTGTCAAAGATTTAATCTCTGATTTGTATTTGGTCTTATTATGTTTGACCCAATCCATTTTAGATTTGTTCTTCATATACTACGAATGTACAAAAAGTGCAGTATATGAGTCAAGAGCTTTTTATGATTTGCTTTCCTCAACTGAAGATTTTCTATATTCGGTTACTAATTTTTTTATTTCACCAATGTTTTTCCGAGCTCTCGTTCCTGCCGATTTATTACCTTTGTCTACGAACTTATGATGTTCTTCTTTAAAAGACTCCCATAACTCTTCCATTTGTTGAAACATATCTTTTGTGCTCATATTAAGCTCCTTAATTTAATTCAGTTAATTCTTCGTGTGAAAATGTAACGATAAATTTTTTATCCTCATCTTCATCCCATTCTTCATATTCTATAAATATATGGTTGTCACACATTCTGTCAATAACTTGTTTTACTTGTTTTTCCGAATTACATATTACTACAGTTTTAATCCCATCTGTTTTAACATATACTTCATTATTAGCATGATTGTAAATTACACTATCTTTCATAGTTAATACATAGGGCCTTTGTAAAAATCTTCCCAATGAAAAATCATTTCATCCATTAAATCTTCAAATGTATATTCAGGCTCCCATCCAAATGTATCTCTAAGTTTTGTAGAATCACCACGTAGATATTTAAGTTCTTCTGCTCTCATAAATCTTGGGTCTTGTGTTACATAATCTTTATAATCCATACCAAGTTTATTGAAAACATATTCACACATATCTCCAACAGAACGTGATACACCAGTAGCACATACGAAATCATCTGGTGTGTCGTGATTAATAATCATATGCATTGCTCTAACATAATCTTTTGAGTGACCCCAATCTCTATACGCATCCAGATTACCAAGTGGTAACTCTTTTCTTAATCCATTTTTTATTTCAACTGCAGACTTAACAACTTTATTAGTTACAAAGTTAGAACCTCGTCTTGGTGATTCATGATTAAATAAAATACCATTTACCGCAAATAGATTATACGCATTTCTATAATGTTTTACCATATTGTAACCAAATACTTTTGTACATCCATACGGGCTTGTTGGCTCCATTTTAGTAGTTTCTCGTTGGTAACCATCTTCATCTACTGAACGACCAAACATTTCAGATGATGAAGCTTGATAAAACCGAGCAGTGGGATGGTTGTTCCTGTATGCTTCCAATATGTTTAACACTCCAAGTGCATTAGCTTGAACCGTATATTGTGGAATGTCCATACTAATTCTAACATGACTTTGTGCGGCTATATTATATATTTCATCTGGTTTTATAGTTCGTATCATTCTTTCTAATGAACTGATGTCTGTTAAATCGCCATATTCAACTTTTATCACATCATCTAAATGTTTTAATCTACTCCATTGATTTTCTGGTGTAGAGTTTCTTCTAACTATTCCATATACATCATAATCTTTTTCAAGTAATAATTCTGCTAAGTAACTACCATCTTGTCCAGCTATACCCGTTATAAATGCTTTTTTCTTTACCATACTTCTCCCTCAACACATTTTAGAGCCGCCCCTATTACTTGATGCATATCATAGTATTTAAAGTCACCAAGTCTTCCACCAAAGATAGTATTGGTCTCTTGTTTAATTAATTTTTTATAATCTGAATATAATTTTTTATTCTTATCATCAAACAATGGATAGTAAGGTGTCTTATTTCTATTATATTCACTTGGTATTTCTCGTGTTACCACAGTCTTATCAGATTTAGTTCCGTAGAAATGTTTATGTTCCGTAGACCTTGTGTATGGAATTTTAATATCAGTATAGTTCACTACAGCCGTTCCTTGGTAATCTTCGGTATCATATACATCATGTTGAAAGTCAACATTAATCCATTCCAATTCACCAAGTTCATAATCAAAAAATTCATCAATCTTACCAGTGTAAATTATTTTTCTAGCTTGTTTTTTCCAATACTCATATTCTAATTCAAAAAAGTTTATATTCAATTGTATGTCTATATCTTTTTGTATTCTATCCATCATTACTGTATAACCATCTACAGGCATGCCTTGATACTTATGATTAAAATAGTTATCATCATAATTTAATCTATAAGGTAACCTTTTTAAAATAAATGATGGTAATTCTTTTGGGTCTTTCTTCCATTGTTTAATTGTGTAACCTTTAAAAAATATTTCATATATCTCTTCACCAACCATTGATAAAGCAACTTCTTCAAAGTTTCTTGGTTTGTCTATTGGTATACGAACTTCTGCTAATTTCTTATGAGCTTCTGCTGGTGTTTTGACTCCCCATAACTTATTCATTGTCATTAAATTAATTGGTAAAGAATATAATTCATCTTTATAAATAGCCTTTACTCTATTAACATAGTTATTAAACTCTGAAAATTTATTTACATAATCCCATATTGGTTTATTATTTGTATGGAAGATGTGTGGGCCATATATTGAACATTGGATACCTTCTATATTTTTTGTATAAACGTTACCACCCGCGTGTTGTCTCTTATCTATCATTAATACAGAACAACCAGCGTCAGTTAATTCGCGAGCACAAACTGAACCAAATAATCCAGTTCCAACTATTAGATAATCATACATCCTTATATAAATCCATCCCTCTTAAATCTGGCCACTCATCTATATTCCAGTGTCTTGGTTCTGTTTTAACAGCCTCTGGTAATTTTTCTAAACCCAAACTAGCAGTTTCTGGTGTCATATAATAATGGTATCCTATTGTAGTTATGTTTTGGTCTCTCCAAGGAATATCTGGTTCTCTACCATCATAGGACATCTTTTTCAACTCAGCCATTGATTCACTATCATCACATAGTATCATTCCACCTCTACCAAGACTCAGATGTTTTTGGTATTGAAAACTTAAACACATAAGACTATCTTTAACATATCCATTACTTTTCCAATAAACAGCCGCATCAATTATATTAGTTCCACCCAAATAATAATAATCTTTCCAATCTTGTTCTTCCCATTCAAACTCAATTCCTATCTTCTTTGCTAAATTTGGAACTGATGGATAAGTATTTGGTGGTACTGTAAATTTCTTTACTTCTTTATATCGTAAACACAATTCTATAGCGTGTGTACAACTATCTACAGCTATACCATATGGTGCATTGTAATATTCTGCTATTCTATTCTCAAATTCTTTTACAACTTCAAAACTCATTTAGTACACTCCACGTTTAAACTTATCAATGTTCCATTTTCTTTATCCATGTGTGGAAAATATGCTTGTGAGTGGTCATCAAAATCTGAATGAGATGTGTTTCTCCAATCGTATCTCCTTACATTTTTAAAACCTATCGAATGTAATAATTCTTTTAGACTATCAAAGTCATATACAGTTTTGTGATAAATATGTTTACCATCCATTACCCACTTACCATACATCGGGCCTATAATGTTGTCTAATGAATATTTACTATAACTACTCTCATACAAGGTAACCATCTGTTTAAAATCTGGTGTAGCTATTCTTAACTTACCACCAGTGTTTATAACTTCATACCACCTTTCCAATAAAGGAACTATCTCTTTTCTATCAAAGTAAGCTATCATATGTGATGTATATAACAAATCAACTATGTCATTTGGATATTCGTCTAACCAAATATCATTTGAATTAATATGTGGAAATTGATTTCCATCAATGTGAATCCAACCTTTACCAAAGTTTCTTTCTCCACATCCCATATTAATTTTTATTTTATCACTCATAACCTAACTCCTTTAAATGTTTATAAGCTTTTTCTTTATCTCTCCTACCAACTAATCTCGCAGGTGAACCAACATATACACCCCAAGGTTTTGTATCTTTTGTTAACAATGAGTTAGCACCTACAACCGAACCCTCACCAAGTGTTAAACCAGGCATAATAATAGCATTAGTTCCAGTTCCACTACATCTTTTAAATGTAACTGTAGTTAAGTTAACATCTCTATATTCAATTGGTATAACTGGGCCAACCAAACCACCACTTGTATAATCTTCACTACCACATATAACTGATGTTCCAGATGCAAAGAATGAGAAGTCTTCCATAACAAAACTGGATTGTAAACTACCAATTACTTTACAATATGGGGCTAGATGAATGTAATCTCCCATAGTTAATTTAGTAGTACAATAAAAACCCTTATCTATTGCTATGTGACTACCAATAAGAGCATCCTTATCTCTAATTACTGCATCACTATCTATACGAACATCTTTACCTGTTATCATCTATAAAAACCTTATCGTTTTCAACACCAGTATATGGACCAGTTTTGTATTCATACACAACTGTATCGTCTTCAAGAATTTCATATGTATGACCACCATAGAAAGTCATAGAACAATCTCCAGCTTCTAAAATTGGTGTTTCAATAATTGTATCATCTAAATCATACATTATAACTTTTACTTTTCCTTTTATAACCACCCAAGATTCTTGAGCAATAACTTGGTCTTCTCCTTGTTTATAAATATGTTTGTGAGGCCGAAACGTCTTGCCTTTTTCCATGCGTAATGTAGCTAATTGTAGAAACTCTTCTTCTGGTGCTACATTTGTTCTATCAACTATCTCATCAAACCTATGAACAAGGTGCATTAATTTACCAGTTACTTTAGAATATATCTTTTCCATTATAAACTCCCATGAACTTTATCTATAGAATCTTTTACAACTTCAAAACTAATTTGTTTTGTACATTCGAAATCTTTATTTTCAGGACACCACATCCAATTACTAATTTCAAACTCACTTGTATTCCAACAACCATTACATACATTATCATTATGTACTCTTTCTATATTAGTAGTAAATTCATTCCAAGGTTTTGTAAATCCAGAAACCATAACTACTGGTTTACCAACCGCGTGTGCGATCCAGGATAGACCAGAACTTGTTCCAATAAAAAATTCACAATGATTAATATCAACTATTCTATCTTCGATTGGAATATCTCCAGTCATATTAAAAGCTCCAGCTGGCATCGTATTAAAATTTCCTTCAGTTCCAAATGATGAATGTCTATCAATACAAATAACTTGGTAACCAAGTGAGTTAAGATAAGTTACTACCTTATCCCAACCACCTTCTAAGTTCCAATATTTAGCTTGAGCAGTAGATTGTACAGCTATACAAACATATTTCTTTGGATACTTCTTTGGTTTGTCTGGTATATATATCCTTGGTTTAATTTCTTTATGTTTAAGTCCAAGACAATTTGAAGCTTGTTCTTGTACTGAACATTCTTTATAATTCTTTAATTGTTTTGGATTATCAAACATCTCTTCTTCTTTTAAAACCAAACCAGCAAAATCAATAGTATGTCTTTTATTAATACCATAAACCATTTCATTACGTTCAACAAATGTTAATTCTGGATAAACGGGTTTTAATATACGATTCCAATCTGTACAAACTACAACTTCTTCAAAACCAAATTGTTTTTTATATTCAACACAATATGGTGCCCATGCTATAGTATCTCCGAGTGATGCCGAACCCATCACTATAAAAACTTTTTCTTTCACTTGTATCCTATCTTCTTTTTTAAAAGTATTATCTATCAATGATTTACCTTCATGTTGTTTAGCTACTTCGTCATATAAGATTCCCATTTTAAATCCTTCGGTCAATCCCATTATATCGCCTACTAATGGATGTGTTTGGAATACGTGATTAAACCAAGTGTCTGGAGAATCCCAACCAATTTTTTCATAACAATCCAATAGATAAGGAAAAACTTTTTTAGGCATCAATGTCATATGAGCTAAAACTATTTTATAAGTCTGATAATATAAATCGGTATCATCATATTCGAGATGTACTGGGGAATTTAATTCACCATCAACCATTCTATCACCAAATGAAAAATAAGATATATCTTTTTTATTAACACCTTCACAAACTTCATTTAAAATTTCTATAAATTTATTTGGTTCGATTGTTAATATACAATCACATTCGCACAAAATTAAAAAATCATGGTCATCTTTGAAACCATCTATAACACCTTTCTTAAAAGAAGTCCACGCTCCATAATGACCTGAACTTAATGGTGATGGTGGATGCGGAAACGCTTTATCTAATGGTGGTTCATCTACATATGGTTCATTTATATGTTGTACATAATCAATACCATAATTAGCTAATACCTTTAAAGACTCAACTGATGCTCTTTCCCTCTCATCTTCTGGTCTTGTTAGTAAATGAACCAACTTTACATTATAATTTAAAGATATTCTTTTTTTGAGTAATGTAGATTTTTGATTTATACTATTCTGATTCATCTCATCTATTGCTAATTTTACATCATCGTAACCAATTGGTTCGAACTCACTCCAATCATCAAGTGATTTCATTTCTTTAATTGGATTCCAATTCCAATTACCTCTATCAAATAAATACTTTGGATTATTCCAATACCCAGAATTAGTACCTTCTTTGTAAACTCTAATTGAATTTGTTCTAAATTCATGCCATGGTTTACTCATAGATGATATTAATATTGTTGGTGTACCAACTGCCCATGCTAACCAAGATAATCCAGAACCAATACCAATGTAATACTCAGCCCAATTTAAATCAACCATTCTATCTTCAAGAGAATAATCACCACTCTTGTCAATAATATTTTCTGGTGGATAGTTCATAAATGGTTCAATACCAAAACTATTTTCTTTAGATATTAAAACTACTTTATATCCTTGTCCATTCAAATAGTCTACTACTTTCTGCCATCCATCTTTGTGATTCCAGTATTTACATTGTGACGTTCCATGAATCCCAATACAAACATATGGTTCTTCTATAGTCCTTGGTTTATCTGGTATTGTTATTTTAGTTTTTATTTCTTCATAATCTAAACCAAGTATATCGGTCATCGTTTGTTGTAATGGTATACCTCTTGTATCTTGTGGATGTTTCGCTGTGTCTCCTAACCACCATCCAATATCATATCTTACATATAAATTATCAACTACATCACCTTGGTTAATAAAATTGATATGTGGATATTCATTTTCAAACATTGAGTTATACCAAGTGCAACAATATACATTACAACCATGTTTCTTTCTAAACTCTTCTGTATATGGTATCCAAGCTATATTATCACCAAGTGAACTACTATGAAAATCAATTAATACATTTTGATTTTTTAAATTAAATAAATCTACATAGTTATCACTTTCAATTTTCCAGTCAACGTAATATCTTGTACTACAAGAAGTCCACATACCACCACCGATATTATTTTCAAATAGAACACTACCATCTTTGTTATTAATAAATCTAATTGGTTGTTCTTCATCGAAACCACTTATACTTACTTTTGGAAAACCTTCATTATATGCGGTATGAACTTTACTGATTTTGCTAAGTCCTCTCTTGGTTGTGTTATCGTATAACCTATTCATATTCTCCAACATAAAGTCATCACCTAAAGTAGTTTCGTATATTCTATTCAAACGTCTACAAACTTTATCCCAATGATACTTCTTGCCATTATCTAAATACCAATCTCTATAATAATCATAGTTACTTAGAACTTTTGTTATAGCTTGTTTTACTTCTTCTTTATCTCTACCAACAATACAATCTTCGTGTAACACTCCATCTCCCATATAAGTTCCAATGACTGGTAAACCACACGACATAGCTTCTGTTATAGTTAGTGGTGGATGTCCAGCTTCAACTTCGGATGGATGTATAAGTATCTCACTTGACTGGTATAATTTTATAAGTTCATCTTCTGGTAAATCATACTTCATAGTATAATTCCAGTTTTTATCTTTATGCTTATTTATGAAATGTTCATTATCTTTTTTGGGGCCTGCCCACGTGATTGGTATATCAAGTTCATTAGCCGCCTCTATACCATAAGAGAACCCTTTTCTATCTTCGGTATTATCTGTCATATATCCAGTTTTACCAACACATAGTAATCCTACACGCGGGTATTCTGAGTCTTTGTATTTTGTTTGGTCAACTCCATGCTCTAAATAGATGGGAACACCTTCAAAGTAATCAACAAGATATTTAGCAGGAACTATACCTAATTTAGCTCTCTTTAAAGCTTCTAAGTTCTCTTTGTATACAGGACTTGACTTACCTTGTATATAAGCGTGATGGTCGTGACAAGTAAATATATAAGGTATATTAGAATCGGCCGCTATAACACCCAAGTTAGCCATATGAATATGTATCACATCATACTCGTCTTGTATTGGATGTACATCGTCCAAATGTAAGATGTCACATTGATGACCTCTACGTTCAAGAGCTAATTTATATTCCCATATAATCTTTTCTATAGCTCCCCAACTCTTTGGTGGAACTTCAATCCAACCTGGTGTAACTTGACAAACTTTCATTAGTCGTCCTTTATCCTAATATAAGATGGAATCTCTTTTTCTAAATCCATATCCCTTTCCAAATAAAATTCAGAACCATCTGGACAATATATGTGAGTACCACCTTCACTAATTTCTATGTGGTCTAATTGTGTACCATATAAGCCTTTAATTGTGTGTTCAAAGTGAAATTGATTTGATGGATACACTTGAAATTTTAAACTTCTCTCTTCTTCTGTGTGTGTATTACAACTAACTAAGTAAACATGATTAGGTGTTGGTGACCTAAAGACAGATGATACATATCCATCATCCAAGTTACCGCTTGTGTTAGATGGTGATGTCAATGTATTCCACTTACTCCTTGGATGAAAATCAGTAAACATATCTTTACCATCCTTAACTATTAAGTCTTCAAAACTATCTTCCAAACAATAACGATATAACTCTTCACAAATTAAAAACTTTTGTTCACCAGTATATTGACGAACAAGTTCTTTGAAATCACTTTCGTATTTTATATTTGGAAACTTATCTATAGCTAAATCCAAATCAATATATAAGAAGTCTAATGATATATCATTTTTGTTATCATATATAAAACCCTTCTTACTTTCTATCTGACAATCCCTAACTACACTATTCAGAAAATCAATGTCATCATTATGGTGTACTTGGTCATACTCCATTCTCATTACGTGAGTAAACCCAAGTGATTTAGCAAACTTAACACTATTTAAAAAGTTTACCATATAAGAATACCCGTGCTTCTGAATACCACCATGTACTACGTTTACAACATACTCATCATTTGGTGCACCTGGAACATACCAGAATAAACCTTCGTTGTATCCATCATACTCGCTAGAAAACAATCTATTTTCTTTATCATAAAAAATATAATCAACTTGGTCTTGTATCTCCATACTAACTTTACTATTACTAACTAACATTATTGGATAACCAAGTTTCTTATAAAATTCAATAGACTCCATAAATCTTTTTTCGTTTACCTTACTATGAAAATATGCATCGAGAATAACAATTGGTTTATGTTTTAGTTTTAGAACATCCAACATAGCTTCTTTTCGTTCTTCTATGGTACGATAACCATTCAAGTGACATAAGAAATTGCCATTTTCGTAGATGTGATGTAGATTCCAGTCTGGATACATCTCTATCATCTCTTCATCCTTGATAAACCATCTTGAGAATAATTCTTCTTTTGGTAAGTACAAAAACTTTTCTTTGTAATCAGAATTGTTATTTAACAAGAGCCTTAATTGTCTCATCTCGTGGTCAAATGAATCTATGTGAACTTGTCCTCTGCCTTCTTCAACATACTTTAAGTTCCAAGTGTCTTCTAACAAAGCATGCATCGTTGGTGTGTTCTTAATTAGAAAATGACCAGTGTGTGGTGATTGGTTGTCATTAGTTTGAGTATCTGGTACTGTCTCTTCTGATACAGTTATGAACTCGTAGTCATCTTGTATAAAGTCTTCTAACTTTTTTGTATCATCCATTATAACACAATCCGCGTCAATCCAAAATAACCATTTGTATTTATGTAAATGTTCTCTTAGTCCTTTTATTTTACTCCATTGTAATGGTCTTGATGTATCCATATCATCTGAAAAAATAAAATCATATCCATTCTTCTTACAATAACTCTCTACATTATCTCTTGATATATCACCAACTGGTGCGTATTTTTCATCATACATCATTAATACACCAATGTCTTTTCTATTTCTTTCAGCCCACATTATACCATGATGGTCTTCCTCTGTAGTTTTTTGTCTTCCATCTGCTTGTTGATATAAAGAATAAGTAAACCCAAGTTTATCTAATCTATCTAATATGTGTTTTCTTAATTCACCATCGTAACTATCGTGAAACTCCAACAACAATCTATCAACATTCATTAATGTATCATCATCTATTGCATCAAACATCATATATTCTGCACCTTCGATGTCAACTTTAAGTAAATCTATTTTTTCAATTTCATTCTCAATAGTAAAATCTTTAAAGGTTTGTGTCTTTACTGGAAAACTTATTATGTTTTGTTCTCCTTGTGAATATTCAATTATATGATTTCTATCAAAAGAAGCTATAGTATCATTCCAAGGTATAGTGTACATATCAAGCTCACCATTACTACCACCAATAGCTAATTGTAATGGTACAACTCTATCACTCTTTAATGTTTCATTCAAATCATCAAACGCTCTTTTAACTGGTTCTATAGCATATACTTTAGATGCACCTCTATGTAAAGCGTACATAGCGAAAGTACCAATGTTAGCTCCAACATCAACTACTACACTATCTTTTCCAAAATCAAAATCTTGATAAACCTTCTGATAAAAGAACTCCATATAATTAAAATATGCTAAACTATGTAATGGATTCATTGTCTCATATCTAAATGGTGTTGTTGGTTTATTGTTTCTTAATCTTACTTCTTTAACGTCAAGTAATCTATCACCAACAGAATCTTGTCTATATATTTCATTTCTATCAAGGTAAGATTCTGAATCATTATCTGGCTCTCTCTCGTAAAACTCTATACGAAATCCATTGAACTCATTCTCTTTTGCGAAATAAAAATGATATATTGGAATTGGTATAGTCCAAAATATATTATAGTTTTCAAGCTCTGTTGGCCAACTATATATTGGTATCCAAGTATCTATGTCTCTTACAACAATATGTGCATATCTTTTGATATCACTCTGATAACTAAAGACCAATTTGTTTTCATCTTCAACAAATTCTATTTCCATTGGTATCTTACGATTGTCATAACGTTCTTTTAGATAATCTATAACTTTATTTATTTCTCTTACTTGTTTCATACCATGAAAATATTTGACATCATCTTTGTTGGTAGAATAAGCTAACCAACCACGTTCAACTTCTGGTTCGTGTATGTCAATAACCATTCTATCGTTAATCTGTAAACTATCTTCATACGTACCACCTACTTCAAAAAAATGTTTAACAGAATCTAAGTTATGTGGATTGAAAAATGATTGTGGTAATCTCTCATCATATTGTTTACTCCATAACAAATAATTAATCAAAGTCTCTTCGTGAAATGGTACATACTTCTTTATAGTTTCTTCATCATCAAACCAACCCCAACTTATAGCATCCATACACAACTTTGACCAGTCTTCTATAAATTGTTTACAATCCTGGGTCACCAACATAGAATTTGTTTGTCTATACCATACCACGTTCTCTTTTGGTATTTTCATTTCATCAAAAGATATAGACTCATCTGTAATAATTTCATTGAACTTCATTCTTTTAAATTGTGCTTCTGGTAACAACGGATAGTTATCTATCTTTTTAATATTATAAAATAGTGTATCAATGTTATCATTCATTATAACATCAGAGTCTATATAACAAAGTTCTTCTATACCAATATTAAAACAATGTTGTATGATATCTGGTTTTAACATCATAGCTTTTATCTTACCCTCTACACCAAACTCATGGTGTTCGTGTTTAGTAGGGCTATTAGCTAGGTCGGCATCATATCTGATTGTAGTGACATTCTTTTGTACTATATCATAATCAAAATTAATTGTAAATACAACCAATGGTATATTAGAAAATAGTTCATGACTTCGTAGTAGTCCTTGTAATATTGGCACATATGGTTCATCACAATGTGCAACAAAACATCTTTTTGGTATTTCTTTTTCTATTTCTAATACGTTCATTATTCTATCTTCATTCCCCTTATCTTCTAAAAATATAACATTGTCTAATCCATTATACATTCCACAATAAACTTCAAGATTGTATAACATAACTGGTATATCCCAACCTATAGCTTCTTTAAGTACAAGTGGATTGGTTTCTTTATCTTCTTTAGTACCTCTTGATGTAAACAAAAACAAATCCATACAACTATAGAATTTATCTACATCATTTCGTTCACCCCAAACAACACAATTATCTGGTAGGTCTTTCATTAATGGCTCCCAATACCATTTAAAGTTTTCAGCTTGGTTACCAACAAAATGGAATATTATCTTTTGGTCTTTTAGTTCTTTAGCATATTCTATAACCTCGGCTTGATTCTTTCTCGATGTCCACAAACCTACATTCAAAACGTGTTTATAACTTGGGTCAAGTTCTAAATCTTCTAATGTTTTATTTCTATCTGGTCTTTCCTTCTTTATAATTGGAAACTCAACAACCTCATATGGTATATCATACTCGTTACATAAATTGGAATACATCTTAGGATGGAAATCACTTATGAATGCAAAAGCGTCTGGTAAATATATCTTACGTGTATCTACCTCTTCTGCAAATCCAGAGTCGTGTGATGTTTCTATAATCTTATAAGTCCTATCATTCGAATAAAACTGAGTACTTACATTATCAGGCATCCACATCTCTGGATGTTCTTGTAAATGTATTATGTCTGGTTTTATTTTACCTATGATGTTAAAGAATTTCTTTTCCTTTTCTTCATCAGTGCCTTCTAACGTGGTAAAGTTGTTTGGTAGTAACTCTTTTATGCGATTCTTTTGTACATCGAATACTGGAGCTATGTCTGACCATTCTAATACATAAACATTGTGATTAGTTTCTTCTACTAACTTTTTAGCTTGAACATATAAATACTGAGGCATGCCACCAGTAGATAGGTGTTGTGCTACTAATAGTATTGTTTTAGAACTCGTATCCAAACGACATAACCTCTGAACGATATATAGGATGACTTCTACAATATACCTTATTAACTTTTATTTTCTTTGTTGAACCATCCTCATTAAACTCAACACAATAGACGAATGTCCGTTTGTTTGGTTTAAAGAACTTCATTTGTTCATCAAAGTTTTTTACGTTACTCATGTACTTGACTTCGCTATCAAAACCCATATCCGCTCCTGGTGGACATTCTCTCTTAATAACCTTCATTAGTGTCTTCATTATAACTCCTTTAGTAATCTTCACCATACAAAGAAAACTTCTTTGGTGGTGGTGGTGGCGGTGCGTTAACTTCTACACTCTCAACAGTATACACCAAACCTGCTTGAGCGTCTATTTGAAATGTTGTTAAACCCGTTTTTTGAAACGCGTGTTCTAATCCTTCTGTTAATGTTGGAAAGATTTTTTCACTATCATCGTCTGTCCATCTATCACCAGGCGGTACACGATTCAATATAGGTTTCTTAACTTCTTTTTCTATTGTCTTACTCATAATAATAATTATCTACCTTCAAGATATTGTTTATATTTTTTCATTCCTTCTTCAAATTTCATAGGTATCCAAGCAGGTAACATCATCTTAGGTTCTGCTTGTGTATGATACTGATAACCCTTTGGTACTTTTGACTCTTCGTGATAATCGTATTTTAACCCTAACGAATCTAATACATCTTCAAATCTTTTAGATTCTCCAGTACCAACGTGGTATATACCACCACTACAATTTGGTTTTAATATTGGTAGTAATGTTGCTTTGACTACATCATCAATATGTATAAAGTCTCTTCTTGGTTCACCAGGAAATAATGTAAACCAACCCTTATTCCAAGATTGATAAGCTACTGAAGACATATTACCTTTATGTTCTTCTCCTGGCCCATACACATTAAAGTATCTTAGA
>CEUI01054630.1_pt1 | contig 17618 bp, 20 predicted proteins | sample 531411 | NCBI WGS metagenome assembly CEUI01 (sample SAMEA2622841, study PRJEB7988) | marine metagenome | isolation source: saline water (ENVO:00002010), including
GGGCTTTGGAGACCGAGAGCTGATACCTCCAGCAGAAAGAAGAACTCTCGCTGACTACAATACTTTTGTTGTCCCTAAAGATCCGTTTCTAATGGATGCCAGAGATATAATTATTGACCAGAATGGTAATCCAAGTTTTGGACCAAAGGCCGGTTCTTTTGATGTCAAGTTGATACCAAATCCGGGCATAAATAATTTAAGACTAGATATTGCTCCTGATGTAGAAGGTCGCATAGACGTTCAGGATTATGTAGCTAATTGCGCCATACCTATGGGAACCGTTGATCCCTCTGTTTTAAGTGGTGCAGGCGTTAGTGCAGGCACCCTGTCGTATCCTATTCAATGGACTCCCCCTAGCAAAATACAAATAATTATTTACTCCCTAGAAAGGCCCGTTGGAAATGATAATGCAGCAGTATTTAGGGTTTGTACTATTGCTAGTGTGTGCCTTTGCGCTTCAAGTGGGGAAGAAGTATGTGACAACATCGGACTTAGGCCTCTATGTGTTAATCCTTTTGACTCAGATAACTATGAAAACGGACAACCTAAGTTTATTTCCTCCGCTGATTTTAACTCCAGCACTGAGTGTTCCTGTAATGATGATGGGGAGTATGGAGAGCCAGAAAGTCCGGGAGACCGAAATGCTGCTCCCACCTGTTATTACGAGGCAGATATGAGCATTTCAAGTCCAGATATGAGAATAGAAAATGTATATGCTGACGGTGACTGGAAGTCTAAAACTAGAGAAATTATGCAGGCGTTTGTTGACAGCGCACAGGACTCTGACGATAGTTTCCTGCCTCGTGGTTCTGCTGTTAGAATAGCCGAAGCTATGCAAGACATGTTAGAAGATCTACTGGCTTCTACTGCTGGCTGTCCAAAGAGACTTGCTGGCAATGGATATGCTGGCCCTTTCGCTGTAAGCCCTTTAGCCCCAGCCTATATTCTCAAACGGTTTATATTTTCTGCTTCGACTACAACGAATGTTGATAGTGAAGACGATAGCTCGGGTGATTCCGCCGGCACGACTCCAGATGTTCCTGAAGGCTCATCCGGCTCCCCCACAGGTGGTATGATGGATGTTCCTGAAGACCCATTCGGCTCCCCCACAAGTGGTGGTGGCTCTTCTAATTTCGGCAGTAGTGCTGGTAGTAGCACTAGTAGCAGCTCGTCTACCCAGAGTTCTAGTCCTAACTTCTCGGAGGCTTACGTGCCTATTTCCGTTAGTTTTAGCTATAGACCTCAAGCATTATCCGATGCGCTTGCTTCCGATATCATGAATCCTAACACGAATACGCTTGAGTTTAATGGAACTTGTTGTGCTAAGTGGGGTGGAAAAGGCTTCGGATCGGCACCCCAGTTAAGAACAGCTGGAGGAGAGGTTAGAGGTCAAAGGGCATCTTTTATTAACATAGGAGATACATGGTCTACTAACTTAGGTAGGTTATTAAATATGAATCCCGGTGACGTAACCACGGGCTGGAACATTTCAGTTTGTGAAGAAGCTTTGGATGTTGCAAATGGTGATGCCATGCCGCTATATCTTGATTTGGGGAGTGCTCTCAATGCTTCCGCGCCGTACTTAGATTCCAGCGCTGGAACTTCCAGATCTAGTCTGGGTAGACATGATAAGGTCGAACAATCTGGTTATGTTACATATATTGGCTTTGGTGTTACGAGAAATGAACTTAGGACGATTTTCCCGTTTGAGGGGCAGCTCGACTCAGTAGATGTAGTATATACATTCAATAACATTTCTAATGCTCAATATTACTATAATGTAGATGCGCAATGTGGTGGTATTGGGTGTATTGCGCCCCAACTGCCAGAAGGGAAGCACCCTTGTGAAGCTTGCCTGACTAATATTATTGGTTTTGAGGTTAACTTTTTCTCCAGTACTACAGCCTACAATATATGTGACTGTGCAGCAGATACCGGCAATCCCTGCCATCCTTTTGCTGCCGATCCTCATCAGTGTCCAGAGATTACAAATGGGTCAGAAGAGCGTCAAATAGACCATCGCGGGAATGTATATTGTAACATACTTTGCGATCCCGGATATGTTTTAGAATATGACGATGTTACAGGTTGTTCGCAATGTGTTGAGATTCAATGCCAAGGCAGTTGTAATTTTTCATGGACTGGTAATAGCTGGAACTTTTTTCCTATAGGGAGTACGTGTCCTTGCAAATGCGAACCACCTAATATTCCGGGAACTTTTGTAGGCGAAATAGGTCAAGGAACTTGTGTTGACGATATTGCCGCCAAAAAATGTGCCAAAGGGAAATGTTGGTGGACTTGGTTTGTATTAGTTGGTGGCGGAGGAGAATGGCGTAAAAATGCAGCGGATGATCCATTTGGCTTTTCTAGTACTTGTGAGTGTAATTGTGACCCACCTCCTAATGATGGACTTTTCGCCGGCGATCAGACCGCCACTCTGTGTTTTGAATAATTAAGGATTTTAATATGAAGATGTTATGTGGAAAATGTAGTCAAGAAAGAGAATTCGTTTCTTATAATGGAAAGAAATACTTTATATGTAGGGCCTGTGAACCTATGTGGGATCAGCTTGGAGATGAAGTAGTTAAACTTGAGCTTCCTACGAAGCGACCTATACCTAAAAAACAAAATGATAAACAACCTGAAAAGGTTGGAATAACTAAGAAGGCGGCTAACTTTACCAAGGCTGTTACTAAGCATGCTTTTAATGGTTTTAGAAAAACTCCTAGCATGGTATATAGATCTAGGCTAGATATTTGCAATTCATGCGAATTTTTAGTAGATAATAAGGAATGTGGAAAATGCGGTTGTCCAGTCGCAGAAAAGGCTTCTTGGGCTTCAGAGAAATGCCCAATAGAGAAATGGAGTCAATATATAGCTACTAAAGGTAAATGTGGTAGTTGTGGTAGAAAATAACTTAAAATTATGTTTATAACTGGCATTTTTGTGTATTATAATACATAGGTGCTTTTAGATACAATAAAGGAGACTTTAAAATGGCAGAAATCACTTTCGGGATAGGTTCCCAACAAAATATCGTAGGCTCAGGATTGGGCTTCTATGGAGCTTCGTTTGGCTCCTCAGTGCAAATTGGTGCTTTTCAAGACAGAACATTTGTAACGAATTCAGCAGGTACAGCTCAAGGCCAAGCGGCTAATAATATTAAATTTACAGTTCCAGCTACAGGCAACACACAGACAATTGGTTCTGGTATTCCTATTACTAAGATTAACTCTGGCAATAGAAGTTTTCACATTAATTTCGATCATAGTACTGATGTTAATGTTCAGAATTGTCAGTTAAGAATATATGACAGAACAAATATTAACTTCCCAGCTTCTGGTGTTGTTACTAAAGTTTGTGAATTGGTAAACTTTGCGGGCAAGACATCAAGTGCTTGGACTAGTGACAATGGTCCTGATAACACTGCTTTACAGGGTAACTTCTATGGTTCTGGTGACATGTTCTGGTGGGGATCTCCTTGGCCAGACTCAGGCCCAGTGAGAGCTGGACAGGACTTCTACGATAACTCTTCTGGAGTTAGATTCCATAACTTTACTCAAACAGAAGCTACTGCAGGTAATGGTAATGGTGACTCAAGACTTGGAAGCGTCACTGGTGATACCGAAACTGTTGGTGGTACTGGTGTTGTGGTTCCATTGTACAATTCTCCCGGAAGTGGTGGACACTTTGTAAATAGTATCAACACTGATGTCGCTGCTGTTCAACCTAAATGGTTACAATACTATGATAATAGTAACAGGCCTGATGACTGTCCTAACTTGGGCACAAAAACTACTACTAATACATTTGGTGGTACTGGTCTTGCTAAACGTCATACTTGGTTTGTTGGCATTTCAGCCTCACCATTAAGTATTGGATCTAAGACACAATATGGACTGTATGTATCTCTAGAGTACCTATAAAGACTTGAGCCTTTAAGTCCATTAAAAAAGCCCTGCCTAGTGTGGGGCTTTTATTTTTGTGTAAAGAGAAAATTACAGAAGAACTTGTGACCACCTGCTTTAACTTCTTCCAACATCTTGTGGTAGTTCTCTTCTTCCGTAAATGTATTAAGGGCGTGCATAGTTTGTCGGTAGGTTTCAACCCACTCAGGAGTTTTAAGTTCGGGCGATTTTTTTAATATAGTTTGTAATCTTATCTGCCAATAGTCATGGTCTGAAGCTGTGTACTCGAACCCTTTGGATTCTAAGTAATCTTTAATTTCTTGTATTGTGCAACCTTCGTTATAATATGTATTTTCATGCGTCATGGTTCCCTCTAGAAGTATTCTTCCCACATCGCTGATTCTTTCTCCTAATCCTTCAAGGGCCAGCAGTTCAGTCTCCTGAAGATCCATGATAAGTATATCTATCTTGTCTATGCTTTCCTGCTCCATAAATGTATCCAGTCTAATCGCATCAACTTCTATCTTTGTCACGGGCTCACTCATATTTGAATTTTCTAATATCGAAGACGCTCCTATGTTTGAGTTTTCGTCCAGAGCATCAACTGAATAAAAATGGATTTTTTGATCAGTATTATATACCGCTTTTTCCACTAGTTTTATATTGGCTTGGGAGTATTTAAGATTCCTCCTACATAGATCTGCTGCATAGGGATTACACTCGAAGGCATATGACTGATCAATGCTGTAAAAGCCACTAAATACCATAAGATCAATAGTGTCTCTTGAGCCGCACTCCACAGCAACGTTATAGTCACCTTCAGCTAGAAAGTTGCCCATCTTATTATTCACATAATCACAGGTAAATTGTAAGTCTTTTGCGTCACTTTTAATTAGTTCGTCTAAGTCTATATACATCTTTCTTCCTCTAAAAGCAAAAATAAAACCTCACCCAAGTTTCCCTGAGTGAGGTCGCCCTAACCGGAGCACTCTTTATTCAAGAGTCTTAGTTTTAGGATTCCATTTCTGCCAGCCACCATCAGGTAGCCAGTTTCCATCGGCATCCTTGCGTTTCGGGAATAACCCTCCACCTTTTTTGTTTGCGCCAAACGCTAGTTTAGCACCACAATCATTACAACGAAGCTCATAATATTCGTTACCATCATTTTCTCTTACAACAAATCTTAGGTTCTCAGAACCGCATTTGCCACAAGTTGTTTCACCAAATACTTCTTGAAAAGTGGATAGTTGTTTCCAGATTTCACGAACGCTATCTGCTTCAAATTCTACACTAAGTTTGTTTACCTTGAAATTAGCTTTCATCAGTTTCTCCAATTCTTGTCATAACCCATAATCGTGTCTGGCACTTCTGTTGCTTTAGTTTGGTATTTATTAAGGACTCCAAGCATCGCTGAGGCTTTTTTCTTTTCTACCTCATTAATTGATGCATAATCGCCCTCACCAGAATTAATAAACCCAATAACGTTGATGTCCAATTGCCTACATTTATTGTCGATAAAATTAATCTGAGATGCACTAATTTTAGAGTCCTCAGCCCATTCACCGTCTGTAGGGTTGTCCTTCTGCACGCTTTGCTGCACAATAGAAACGATGTCTTTTCTTGCTAATTCTTCAGCAGCTAAACATCGTATACCTAAAGCTTTACGCAAAGCTCGTCCTTCCGCACGAGTGCTTGCGGTAGCTACTGGATGAGCACAAAATAGATCATCAGTATTACCGTGCCACACATCGGCAACTTCCTTAAAAACACGGAGTTGGCCAGAGTTCATCCAGTTAATTGCAACTTGATAAACAACTGTAGCTCTTCCGGGCCCATTTCCATCGGTTGCTGGGAATACTTGATCTGGGCCAGATTCAATTATCTCGCCCAACAGTAGGCCTGCAACCCTTCTCAATCCTGCACAAATAGGATTTCCGTCAATGAGTTCATCACTACGAAAATGTCCCATTACATATTCATTCCATTCCTGTGAGCCATATTCAGGAACATCTGGATCTTTTGGTACTGCAATTACATCTTGTTCCGTAACGGTTTCAAAGTCAAACATTTCTTCTTCAATTTCGACTGTCTTTGTCATCAAGAAATCTCCAGTTCTATAAGTCTTTTCGACTTTGGAGGAAATTTGGTGGCCACTCGCTTTACTACTGGCTCAACCATTTCCCAAAGTCTATTCTCAACACCCCTAGTAAAGCTGGGGCACAAATACTTAACTCTAATAACACAGTATCCATTTTTAACCATGATACCGTTTTTGATTGCATCGTGTTTAACATATTCACGCAAATGCTTTTCTCCAAATACGGGCATAAAATGTTGCGGCCCGTCTATTTCTATAATAGTATCAATATCAGGAAGATACAAGTCCATTTCATATTTTTCTCCACTTATTAAACCTTTTTTATGCAGCTCAACAGTATAGCCCACCTTTTGCAGGTTTTGAAATAAACTTTTTTCAGCCTTAGATCCGTCTCTAATTGTTTCTCTCAGGGCCTCACTGCCCTTTCTCTGTATTTCTTTTCTTTCAGACTCACTCAATTTATCCCAGTTTTTTTTGGCTATTTCGCTTCGTCTGTTTCTTTCTTTTTCAGACATTGCGTTCCAGTGTTTCTCTAAAGAACTACTGATTTTGTCTTTAGCTTTCTCGCTTCTTTTTTTGCCCTTTGTTGGGTGTATAGCGCTGCCGCTTTTTAGGGCCTGTTTTTGTGCTTGGCTTTTGTTACGTATTTCAATTCCGTTAGATACTAACACTCTTCTAATCTTATTAGGATATGTACCATATCTTTCAGCAATAGCTTTTGTGCTTAGCTTTTGTTCTACATAAAGTTCTATGATTTTGCTGGTGTCCATACTATCTCCTCTAGCTGTTGCATGTTCCAGTTATCTACAATACCGGCGACTTCTCTATTGGCATATTTTTCTATCAAGTCTTTATGGTACTGACTTCTTGTAATTAATTCAATTCTTTTATCTCTCATTATAGAGACAACATCAGTAAATTGTATTGGCCTTCTAAGCCACTCTAAGTCCCAAACATAAAAAAACTTACGAGAACTATTTTGTGTTTTCAAAACTAAATTTGCTGTCTCTACGCTGTTGGCGATTGTACATCCATAATAAGTGGCATAGTAAGAAATATTCATAGTTGCAAAATGAGGCTTTACAACAGGTGGTGATAAGTTATTATAAAAACAGATTGGAGCATAATTAGTATCTTTAGCAAGATTATTAAACTCTTTTATTAAATAAAAACTTGATTGCGTTGGGCCTAAGCTGTCAACGACTGCCGCAATTCTATTCATCTTTTGCAGTACTCCTAAATTTTCCTTGACCGCATACATAAGGATATATGTGATATACTTTTAGTTGTGCTTTATAAAAAGCATAGTTAAGCTGCCAATCAATAGGAACACAAAAGGGCTCCATATATGGCAGTATTTTACTTGTACTTCGCTTGTTGTAAATTATTGAAGAGGTTGTATTTGTTGCGGGATGGGCGGCTAGTATATAACCTTCCTGCCTGTTACCATGTACCTCCAAAGGCGTTATAATCCCATGATCAAACGCGCCACCTAATAATATAACATCCCAATCATTCGGTGCCCTGTTAATTATATCATCTATTCGCACAGATGGCCCATTAAAATGGCAGTCATCTTCTAAAAATAATCCAAATTCTAGGTCTTGTTTTAGAAAATCTTTGAAGGCATGTAGGTGTTTTAAATTAAGGGATATTGAAGGAAGTCTCATTTTCTCATAGGTGTATGGAGACAGTCCTGCAAAACCGTGAGGTTGCCTAGATATCTCGCAAACCTCTTTATGAAAATCTGGGTCATCATTGTATCTAAGGAGATCTTCTTGTGTCAAATCCTCCCTATCAAATTCTGTGACCAATTGAAATTCATTGATTCCTGCAGATGATAACTGGTCGAGAATAAACCCTCTCCTTTCACAGAGAGGGCTATAGTGCATTATATAAGTTTTATACATTTTATTTACTGTAGAAATCCTGCCAGTGTCTAACCATTTCTTCCATCATAGACTTGAATGTATATTCAGGCTCCCAGCCAAATGTTTTTCTAGTTTTTGTTGGATCGCCTTTAAGGTACTTCAGCTCTTCAGGACGCATGAATCTAGGATCTTGTTCTACATAGTCTTTGTAATTCATACCCAAATACTCAAACACTACTTCACATAACTGACGGACTGAGTGAGTCTCTCCTGTAGCCACAACAAAGTCGTCAGGGGTATCATGATTAATAATATCAATCATTGCTCTTGTGTAGTCTTTTGAGTGTCCCCAGTCTCTGTAGGAGTCCATATTGCCCAAGAACAATTTGTCTGTCATTCCTAAAGAAATTTGAACTGCAGTTTTAACTACTTTGTTTGTCACAAAATTAGAACCTCTTCTTGGCGATTCATGATTGAACAAAATACCATTAGACGCATGCAATCCATAAGCATGTCTATAATGCCTAACCAAAGAGTATCCCATAAGTTTGGAGCAGCCATAAGGACTAACTGGTGTCATTGGCGTGCTTTCTCTCTGAAAGCCATCTTCGTCTACACTATTGCCAAACATTTCAGATGAGCTAGCTTGATAAAACTTTGCGCTCGGACAATAGTTTTTATATACTTCTAGTAAATTGAGAACACCTTCTGCATTGGTTTTAATAGTGAAAGATGGTACGTCGGAACTAACTCTAACGTGGCTCATCGCTCCTAGATTAAAGATGTGCGTAGGATTAGATTCTTTGACAACACGCTCTAGCGAACACCAATCCATTAGATCTCCATAACGAGTTTCGACATGATCTATAATGTGATCTATTCTTGACTCTTGGTTCTCTGCAACAGATTGTCTGCGTATGATTCCGTAAACTTTGTAATCTTGCTTTAAAAGGTGCTCTGCAAGATAGCTTCCATCTTGACCAGAAATACCAGTTATTAGTGCTACTTTTCTCATTTAAAAATCTCCATGTTTCTCAGGTCAGGCCAGTCTTCAATAACCCATTGTCTGGGTGGTGTGTTAATTGCTTCAGGTAGTTTTTCTAAACCCAAAACTGCAGTTTCTATGGTCATATAATAGTGATAGCCCTCGCAGTTTATGTTTTGTTCTCGCCAAGGGATAATAGGTTCTCTACCATCGTGAACCATCTTTTTTAGTTGCTTCGCAGACTTCTCATCGTCTGTGAGTATCATGCCTCCTCTTCCTAAGCTTAAATGTTTTTGGAACTGAAAGCTTAAACACATAAAGCTGCCAGACACGTAGCTATTTCTTTTCCATAGTACGGCAGCATCGTACACCTTTTGTCCAGACTGTCCAACACCTACTTGGTAATAATCTTGCCAGCTTTCTTCTCTCCAAACTAATGGCAGAGATAACTTCCTAGCTAGAAATGGTATCGAGGGGTAAGTTCTATGGGGAGATTCTACACTTTTAGCATCCACATGCCTCAAACATAGTTCAACGCCGTGAGTGCAGCAGTCTACAGCGACCCCATAAGGGGCGCCAAAGAATTCAGCTACTTTCTTCTCAAATAATTCTACAGTCATTGTTATCATTTTCCCCGTAATTCTTTAGTTAGTTTATTGTTTTTCACGACTAGACAGGAATCACGCCCTGCACCTGTTACGGTAACTACTCTACAATCCTTTATATTTCTATTTAGTATATCAATACATGATGAATGTATACCATTTTTAATATGATCGTGAGTGGAAATAAACATATAGTTAATTTTATTAAGTACTCCATCATCCGCCATTTCAGATAACACACATTTTTCAGACCCATCTATGTCCATGTGTAATATATCTAAAAACTCAATATTGTGCTTGTCCATGAGTTGTTTGACGGTGAACTTATCTCCAGCTTCTACGGGAGGCTTCTCTGACCCAGCCCAACCATGATAAAAATGTCCGGTTAAATCATACTTAGACCAATACTGTCTCGCTGTTTCAACATCTTCTTTTATCGGCTCAATCGCTACATTGGTGCAATTCCCATAAAAAATGTCATTGAATGTTTGAGAATATGCCGAATGAGATGAGTGACCTAGTTCTATCATGCTAGGGTTTTCTCTTTCGATATTTGTTATTGCCTGAAGGAAAAAGTTCATTTGCTTTTGTTCATCTATGTGAAGCTCATAAGGATGATTATTGGAATCTCCTCTCGCAAAGTTAGTGGCGCCTAAGTTATTATAATAAAACTCAACTTGAGAATACGATTTTGGGCTCCAAGCTTTTATACCTTCCACGTTTAGGCTAATCAGTGTGCCATTTTCTTTGTCCATATGTGGTATATATGCCTGTGAATGATCGTCAAATTCACTATGCTCAGTATTCCTCCAGTCGTAACGGGCAACATTTTGGATTCCTACAGATTCAAGAACACTAGATAGTTCGTCAAAATCATATGTAGTTTTGTGATAAATAGTCTGATCGCCCATTGTCATCTTTCCATAAAGTGGGCCCAAAAAGCTTTTCAGTCCTACTTTATTTATTGTATTTTTATTCATTACATATATGATAGCCATAGCCTCAAAGTCTGGCACAGCTATTCTTAACACACCACCTTTTTTGAGAACCCTTGTCCATTCAGCTAAAACTTCAACCGCTTCCTCTCTATCAAAGTATTCTAAAACATGCGATGCATATATTACATCAACTGTTTCATCTTTATAGGGGAGCTTCGTGATATCATTGTGATCTAAGTGTTCATAATCACCACCATCAATATGAATCCAATCGTTTCCAAAATTTCTCCATCCGCATCCTAAGTGAAGTTTAGTCATTGAATACCACCTTATCTGCATCTTTACCGAAGTATGGGCCAGTCTTAAATTCATAAACTACAGTTCCGTCTTCTAGACATTCATATTTGTGACCGCCCCAGAAACTGATTGTACAACCTCCAGCAGAAATTATCGCTGGTTCATCCATTGGGTTCTTGTCTTCATCATAGTATGTAATCTTTATTTTTCCTTTAAGAACCACCCAAGATTCTTGAGTCGTGTCAGTTGTTCTTTCGCAAGGGATATGGACATGCGGATCAAACTTCTTGCCGTCGTCCATATTTATAATCGCGCACTGCAAATATTCTCCAGCGTCAGTTGCGTCAAATCTACCTTCCTGATATTCATCAGCATTAAAGTAGCAGTGGTAAAGCTTATCGTCTTTATATATCTTATGCATTTAATAGTTCCTTGTATAAGTTTATATCTTCTCGATATAATTCTGCAACTATGCTTGCAGTTTCTTCTGTATAACAGTCTTTAAAATATTTATGGGTGCTTTTGTTAATTACAGGAACTTCTTGGATAACCTCATCGTATATAGTAGAGTGTAATTTTTTTGTTTCTTCCTCTAGGTTTTCAAAAAGCCCTATATGGTCGAAGTATTCTCTTCTACCAATCCTGCGCATCATTGGCATAACGTGTTGCTGCTCTAGATAGTAGTCAGGATTTTTATGCGCCAGCTTTAACCATTCTTCAAAGCTATTGTGGGTCATATTATACTTTAGGGCATCTTCTGCGTCTCCAGCATGACATCCTCCAGCTTTGAGATAATAAAAACAGCTAACAAGTCTATCGAAGGGGTTTCTAATAATAGTAAATGAATAACCTTCTGGCTTAGATTCGACAAAGCCGTGACCAGATGTCAAGCCAATGTCACCATAGAGGTGCTCCCACATTTTACCACCAGTCTTAGGTATATGCAAGAAAAAATATTTTTTATCGTTATGAATAAATTCTCCAGCCATTACGGTATCCTTATAACAAATTGACTTCCATTGATTTCTACCCCTAACCCAGTAGCTTCTGTGAACTCCTTAACTGCCCTCTTGGGGCCTCCATTTGAGTATGGATCATGCTCGTCATTGTCGCCATAGTCATCGCCACAAAGAGAGCCTCCGGGCTTCATTGATTTATAGTAGTGCCATAAATCTTCGAGTACATTTTCATAACTGTGATTGCCATCAATATAAACCCAATCAAAGTAATTCTCTGGAAAATCAACATCTACAGAAAAGCTTCTATGAATTTCTGTATTCTCAAAGTGGTCGAACATACTAACAACATTGTCATAGATTTTATCCATTTCTTCTTGCCCGCAACAGTAAATCCTAAGATCTTCAGGGTTATCCACTGGGAAGTCTTGATGCAGCCAAGGATCTATCAGATGCAGTTTGGATGGTTTACATTGTAGTATGTAGTGAGATAATTCTCCCTTCCACACTCCTACTTCAGCGCAAACATCACCCGGTTTTATTAAATGTAGATTTCTCATGCAAGTACCTTTTCTGTAAAAAAGTCTAATAATGATTCTGGTGTTGCGTGGTACGGTACTTGCCCATCTGTAAAGACGGGTTGTTCTAAATAACTCAATAATTTTGATTTATCAGACAGTACTTCATATATATAATCAACAGCTTCCTCATCAGATGCAAAGTCACTTATGTCAATAAACGCTTCTTTATTGAAGTCTTCGCCAACATTTTTTGGCCCCCAATATATTGGCAAACATCCTGCATAAAAAGAGTGCAAGATTTTCTCACATACGTAGCCCTGCCTGTCATCGTTTTCAAAACATAAGTTTGACTTGAACTTAGAAATAAATTCTATCTTCTCTAGATAATCACTATTGCCCGGCTTTTCAACCATTTCTGTTGTATTTCTTAGGAAGTCTCCGCCATGAGTCACATCCATTCTTGAGGATATGTAAGGATAAAACTCTGCTCTCTTGCCAAGAGTACCCGAAGCCACAGAGCAACACAGTCGATCCCTACTTCCTATATATCTGTTATCTAGATCATCTAGGGATATATAATATGTCGGCCCTCGATTAAGATCGTGAGCTGTAGCACCATTCCAATTTATCTGTGTAGACCAGAACGGAATCCTATAGTTTCTATCGTCATCAAAGTTGCAACTATTAAAAGAGTAGTCGCAATTATTGTAATTCGGTTCTCCGATACGGTTCATAGATTCTATAAACCAAGCTATAGTAACAGCTGTATCGTGCTTGCTGTGAGTCTGGCCCTGATTTATAATAATATCTGGATTATCATTTACTATTTCAACATTATATTTTTTACGTAAAGCAACCGTTATGATATTATCGTTTATGGGAAAGCCACCCCAAAAGTTATCAAATCGTATTCTTAGTTTATTTGCATCCACAGTCTTGCGCGCCCTTTACTAAATTTTCCCAATAGTCAAAAGAAAGCTTATCCAAATTATACATAATACTAGTTGCATCTTCTAAAAATTGCACAAGTTTTTGGTGGGTTACTTCTTCCCATTTGTCTACAAATAATATCGGCAGATCTGAGAGGTATTTGTGTGTTAAGTGATTTTGTACAATTGGTATGCAGCCCATATATAGCGACTCCCATATCCTATGCGTATCTACACCATTCCCTCGTGGGCAAAGGCAGAAAGCGTATTTGGATAAGTTGGAAACATATTCATCAAACTGTGATCCATTAATTGATTGAAAAAAGTCAGCATCAACCGCCTTTTTTGCGATAAGATTAACTAGGTCAGCTCTTGACTCATGCGTTACTGGATTAAATTGACCGAAAGCGCGGATTAATCTCTGTTCTTGTGCAGGGCAATTAAGTATGATGTCTCTCTTGGTTGGATGCCACTGCGTATTTTCTAGTCCTATTGGTATAGGGAAAGTCCTACTAGATGCAGTGCATAGATTTTGAGCATACCAACAAACTAAGTTGGGAGGTAGAAATTTTTTGCTTAAATTTATTTCTGCATCCCCATTATGAGTTACCAGCCTGAATTTTTTATCCTTATTTTTTTCTATAAAAACAAGCGCGCGCAAATAGTCATCTGACGCAGCATACATTGTAATCTCTTCTTTGTTCGGCATATCCTCTCCGAACTCAAAATCACAGATAGATCTAAACATATCCCCATCAACAAATCTTATGTGGCTCATTATAATTTTTTCCTCATGTAGTATGCGAGCCCTTCCGGTGAGCAAAAATATTTATACCAAAATTTTCCAGCCTCAGAGTAATACTCCATTTCTTCTGGGTTCTGTAAAATCATATCTATAACATCTGGAAGATTAGTCCAGTTATTATCTACAATAATCGTAGGCGCTACATTATACATGGGTATTACAGGCATCTGCTGTGATACTATAACACATCCTGCCATAGCAGCCTCAAAGAACCGAAAACTCTCGAAGCTCGCTGAGCCATTCGGAACTAAAGCTATTTTTGTATTACTCATTACGCTAGCGTAATCTTGTATAGGGCCTCCATTATTCCAGCCGTTGTACCAAAGGACTTTACTTGTGTGGCTTTTGGTTTGAAGGTTGTCTACAGCATTTTTGAACGCAACCCTTGTGTAAGGATCAAACTGTCCCATCCAACACCAATCATATGTTCTTTCGTGAACATTCACAGGCTCAGGATTAAAACCTTCTAAGGAGCATAAAGGAAGTGGGGTTACTTTGCTTTCAAACTGATGTAAAATTGAAGTAGGATTCTTCATATCAGCCATCGGTACGTATTGTTTGAATATATGAACGTAAGAGTCGTCATTCACTTCTACCGAGACATTGTGGCTTTCGTCAGATGTAGAAATTAGAACTTTCGGATGCTTCGTATCTAAAGGCTTCTCGCCATCCCATGTTTGGATTATAAACGAGTAGTCTTGCTCCAATGTGTTGCACAGGATTTCTGCTGCCTCTTGATAAACATAAGTATCAGGTTTGTCTTGCGCTAAGTTAATAATTTCTGACATTATACAAACCTTTCTAAGTTTTTACTGTGTACATGAAGATTAAATATTGGAAAACGTTCTCCATCCATTCTTATCACATAGGGGCGATCAGTGAATTCTGCATTTATTTCTTCTTCCAGAATTGCAGAGCCAATCATGTGCTTTTGATCAATAAAGCCTGCGCCATGACCATTATTCGTACCCCCTAAATACTGACCATATGAACCCGGATCAAATATATAATGATGGTCTTCATGAAAATGAGGAATTGTTGGCAGCGGGCAAAACATATTATTTACATGCGCTACATGTAGCAATGACATTTCACTCACATGGTCAAAACCGAAGTTTTGCATTAACCATTGCTCTCCCTTTTCTAATAACTGATTAAAGAAGAGGCACATGTGCCTTATGTGTTGCGGCGTAGGAATATGAGCAAAGGCAAATGTCACCTGATCCACAGACATGGGAGTTAGACTCAGTAGAGGGTGCGTAGGTACATCTTTGAGGTCGCCATAAACTAGAACATCGTTCTCAAAATGAAACGCATCATAAATACGCTCTCTATTGAGATACTCGTCCAAATAGTAAAGGCGTTCGCAGGTTCTATGCCAGAACAGTTCTGGACTTGGGTATGAGGTGTTTGGCGTGCCGTGTCTACGGAAGTCACAGACGTTATTAAATTCTTTAAGTACGTCGCCATCAGACAGCTCATCTTGAGGAATCCAATTAACACCAAACTCTTCAAATAAAGGTTGGTCATCTTTACAAATAAAATCAAAGCAAACGTCTGGGTTGGTTTGCCTTGCTTTTTGAATTGAAAATCTGACGTAGTCTGGTAAAGCCCCACCATCAGATATAAAAGTATTTACTATTTTCATGTTTAAGTCCAAGTGTGAATTGTGAACAGGTCTACAGTAGTAGCACCCTTATACATATTTACTACAGCTCTTATTTCGTCATGCGACCACTGTTTATACTGCCCGTGAGTCCTTGTTTTTGTATGCGTATGATTGTACATTTGAGGGTGCTTTTTTGTTACATAATTTCCATACGTTTCAAACTCAGAGAACAAATATTCTTCGTTCACCAAAATTTCATTGAGGTCATCTACAAACGTCTTTAAATCTGGTAGCATTTCTCGGCACACATTTTTATCAAATAACATAAAGTCATTTATGAACGTATGGTTAACTTGCCTGCCAAGTCCGAAGTATATTTCCATTAAGCTAAAATATGGGATATGGTGCTGATCTCTATCGCTAATAAAGAAGTTTGGTTTACCTCCAGCAAAGACCTCAATGGGACGATTAAAAATTAGATCAGAGTCTATGCACATGTAAAGATCGTTTCTGGTTACATCCTGAAAAGTCTTTATGAGCTGCTGATAGATCCAGTTAGGCCTAGAAAACTTGACTTCACTAATGTCTAAGTCAATAACTTCCGAATCGGTTAGGCATACAAAATTATCCGAAGTTGCATGATCGGGTGTGACTAAGAATATGTCGTGAGGCATTGGGTTTAACCACTTCATAGACTCAAGACAGTAGTCAATTTTAGTATAGTCTTTTGGATGTGACAATATAATAGCGTCGTACTTCATTTATATTCCTTGTAATATGTCTAATTCTTGATGTGGACAAACAATGTTTTCAAAGTTTATATTTTCAAAAGAAAGTCTTTTACCTTCTTCAAATTCATCTCTAAGATCCAAAGCTACATAATTGTATTTATCTCCATTTCTATTTTTTATTTGATTTTGTACTCTGTTATTTGGTGAGTTAACTACACAGCTATGCTCAGGACAGGCCATCAATGGCGGAAGATCAAACCAAAATCTCTGCAGCTTTGCTTCAAATTCATTTGGTGTTTGACTCCAAGAGTGTTCTGATCTAGGTATTATTCCACGGTTATCATAATGTTTATTTAGCACGCATAGCTCTTCAACAAACTTTTTCATGTCACTAGCTTTAAATATATGTCCGTCTACAGAAAGTGGATAAGACCAATAGCCCCCAACAGGCAATGTTGTTCTGTTCCATACTATCATATTGCCAAGAATACTCGCCTGATTAGGTAGTGAATCTTGCCTTAATATCCCATCTCCATAGTCTCGCATCGTTGTATTTTTACCCAACCTTAGCGAGATGCACGCTATTTGGTGCTCGTTAGAAAGTTCAATGTCTTGCTCTGTTATACTGAGCTTTTGGTACATTATATTGTCATCAGTAAAGAAGCAAACGTAGTCTGATATAGAGCTTACAATATTAAGGATGTCTTCAAATATATCGCCAGACTGTTGAACAAATGTCACATCCTCATGTTCGGACATTAAAACATCATAAGATTCTACGTGCTCTTTAGACACAGTGTATATTACATTTATGTCAGTTTTACTAGTATTTGCTTTTATGCTCTTCAAAGTTAAATCTAACTGCAAAGCTCTATCTTTACTAAATACGATTGAGGTAAACATCAAACTCTTCCTTATTCCCAATAAACCAATCCACTGTACTTTCAAGCCCTTCTAATAAATCTATTTGAGGCTCGTAACCCAATCTTTCCTTTGCTCGACTAATATCTAGCTGTCTTCTAGGTTGTCCGTCTGGATGTGACGAGTTGAAATATATACTTCCATTATATCCCATAATTTCTGCAATCGTGTGAGCTAAGTATTTGATTTTTATTTCACCACCAGTTCCAATATTGATCGGCTCTGGAGATATATCGTTTTCAAGGGCCAAGGAAATGGCGTGCGCACAATCGTAAACATGCAAAAATTCCCGACTTGCTTCGCCAGTACCCCAAACTTCTACGGCTTCCAAGTCAAACTTCATAGCTTTATAAAATTTAAGTATCAGTGCGGGGATTACATGGCTTATAGCAGGATTGAAGTTATCATGAGGGCCGTACATATTAACAGGGATGAGGTTAACAC
>CEUI01064449.1_pt1 | contig 17594 bp, 32 predicted proteins | sample 531411 | NCBI WGS metagenome assembly CEUI01 (sample SAMEA2622841, study PRJEB7988) | marine metagenome | isolation source: saline water (ENVO:00002010), including
CCCGATTAGATAGGCTAGTACTACTCAGCCTCACGTTTAGCTTCCTTCATTATCTGATACAGCATGCTGACGGATGCGTCTGCGTCTGCGTAAATTCTGCCAACTTCATATTCTGGGTATCTCTTTGCCATCGTGTTATGCGCTGACTCCATAGTTTCCGCATTTACTTTTCTCACTTTTCCCTTCCCTGTTGTTTTGTGAGTTAGGTTTACTATATATTTCATGTGTCTTTACCTTTGTAGAAAAAAATGCACTGGTGGCGGGAACCACCAGTGCTTGACGCTTACTTCTTGGCTATTCTGTCATCAGCAACTTTGTATGGTGCTGGCAGATACCTCAAAGGTAGCGGGTCGTCCACCCCGTCAACCCTAGCCGGAGGCTTTGGTGGAGCAGGTAATCCCTTTGGAGGGATGACGACAGAGGGCGGCTTAATTTCATACATTTCTGCTGGTTCGAGATGAATCCTAGGAGGAACATAACGAAAGCGTCTTTGTGGAACACAGATCCTTGCTCTAAATGGTGCAGTAATTAGCTCACCTAGACCTTCCACTGTGGTATGAACACCATCCACCACATTCTTGCCGGTATCCTTAATAAAGATTCCCGTACCGTGCAAGACATCAATTGGAGTGAAGCATTTAAACTCAACCCCTCGTCGCTGGTTGCCTGCAAAGCAGTCGTTAGCAAACCCGCAGATAGCAATAACAGCGATGAACGTTCTAAAAAATCTCATTATACTTTAACCTTTCTATAATTAAACAGTAGCGTAACGCTCTACCTTTTCAAGTACTTCCTTGACCCTCTTAAGCTTTGAGGTAATCTCATGCGCCCATTCTTTGGTACGCTTCTCACGCTTGATAGAGTCAATTTCATTCTCTGTCATGTAGACGGAAGAGCTGAAAATGTTATCAAACATGGAGACCACTTCATACTTGCAGCATCTCAGTTTTTGGAACCTTGAGTCGCTTGGAACGCTGACGACATCCATTGGGTTCACCTTGCAAATAACAAGGTTGTTACCACCATCGTCGTCTGACTTGTTGTTAATATCAATACCGCCATAGCTGGCAGCATAGTCAATAGCGCCAACGTGCAGTCCAGCAGCACAATGCGAATTGCGATTGCTATTTACGCTGGATCTGGGAACTTCAACAGTTTGCCCAACAGAGTTGTCTAGACTGCCTGAGTACAGGTCTGTGAAGTCCTCACCTACAGCCTTGTAAGCCAAGAAATGGCCGTCAGAGGTTATTGGGAGATGCTTGTTTTGCATAAAATCAAACAACTCAACAACTGCTTGGTCTGAAGGGTTTTGGCTGAGGTTGTCTAGGAAATTGAGCATAGGCTCAAAGGGAAATCCTTGACTTATCATATCTAGGATTCTGTCAGTAAACAGGTCTGGCATAGCGATGCCGTCCCAAGTCATTTCGCCTCCATCAGCGCTGACGTAGCCTTCGCAAAAACTGTTTACACGACTAATAATGTCGTATGAAGCCTCAAAGTACTCAACGTTACCTGTCTTCAGGTTGTTCAAAAGTTTATCATAGCTTGGGTGGTCACTGTTGAATGTGTAGGTCTGACCCGCTACAACCGCAGTTACTGTCCCGTCATTTGCAATTACGTACTTCATAGTTTTTTCCTTAAAAGTAAAATCGTTTCACCGATAACCTATTATAGTGTAGATCTTGTTATTTGTCAACAGAATTTTGAATCAAATCAATATAATTGGCGAAATCTTGAGCCTGATCATCATCCAGCCCATACCATCCAATGTCAGAATGTGAGATCATAGGGTAGGACTCCAAGGCTTTGTCATACCTATCTGAGAAGCTGTTATTCTCCTCGTATTTAGGAACCTCGGTGGTCGCCCAGTGCTCCAGCTTAAACAGTTGTTCACAAGTGTATTCGTTCTCTGTGATGTCGGCACAGTGCTCTTTCCACTCAGCATGAATCTTCTTGAGATCATTATCAGTAGTGGTAAGTTCAACCGCTTTAGCAATCCGTTGACCTGATCGTTCCTTTGAGATTTCAGGTTTGTTACGGTGCTTGTTGAGTATTTCATAATTCTCTTCAATAAGCTCATTTATGTATCGCACAATTAGCTTGCTGCCGTTACGCCAACCGTCTCTTTCGCTAAGCTTCTTATTCTTAGCTACAGAAGGCTTGACCAAGAAGATCTTGTAGTCATTAATGCTATCGGCGTGCTGAGCAATTGTCCTAAGCTTACTTTGCAAAGCAGATATATGAATGGAGCGATAGTAGTCCTCAAATTTCAAGTACACTTCACCCCTAGACTCCTCAATATAATAGGCGTCTTCTTCTTTTACACTGATCTTACACTCTACAAAATGACCTGCCTCATGGTCATAAACCTGACCCTGAACACTAGCTCCACCACCGCTGTAAGAATAGTTACGAACAGGTTTAGGTAGGGTAGACGTAAGGATGCAGTCTTCAACCTCAGCTCCACCAAGAAGCTCAAGAAAAGCGTTGGCGGCATTTGGATTATCCTCAAGGTCTCCAGCGTGGAACATATAGCCAGAGAACTCTCTCTGCTCTTTAATATATTCCCTAATACGGCTGAGTCCACCTCTTGGGAGATCGTCAATAATGATTGTAGTATCGTGACGAAGGTTAATCTTGGTGGCGTGATCTGTCTCAATCTTTTGTCGCCACTGACTTTTGTAATAATGTTTTACGGAAATCAATTCACCAACTTCAATTTGTTCCAAACCGCTATCCCACAACGCCTCGCCGTTATATGAGATCGAGTTATCCAGAGAATCCATTACGGACTTCAGGGATTGACATTGATTACAAAGATTGAGGTACTGACGACGAGCCTTGTACAAAGTAGGTTGTTGCTGAACCTGTCGTTCCATATCAACGGCAAGCTCAAGACTCATCTCCGTTATAATATTCTTAATAGCCTGTTTTGTCACCGCATTATATGACAGAGCTTCCCTACTAGGAGTGATATCAACATCACCAATGTCTACATATATACGGAGACCACGAGACCGATCAAGGAAATTGTACGCCTCGGAGTCTTCATCAGCAATTGGCCAGCTCCAGACATCATCAGCGTCGAGTGGGTAGGCAATCTGCCCCATGATCACAAAATTTCTACTTTCGCGCTTTACGAACTCGAAGTTAGAGCCGGAGAGAATTACTTCTTTGGTAGCCGTTGAGATCTCCTTGCCAATCATCTTGGGGGCGACATTAAAGAAGGCATATAGTTCAGAAGCCTCTCTCTCAAAATCGTAAATATCTTCCTCTTTTACCGGCATTGAAACTTTGAGACCGTCAGGCTCATCGGTTACGGTTTCATCAAGGAGAGAAAAGACTGGCGAGCCATCTTCATTCATGAACGCTGAGTATACACGGGCAACCCCATTGAGATATGCTTCTACGGTGAACTGGTCGCAGTATGCAAAAGGAGCTTTACTTCCCAGACCTAGGCAACCCACCGCATCATTACTATCATTGCGGGTGCTACGGAAGTATGTCGTGTAAAGAGACATGCACTCAGAGTGAGTCATGCTTGTGCCATAGTCCCTGACATAGAAAACAGGGTCGAGACGGGTAGGAAGATGCACGTCAAACGGACAATCAATCATACCTGCGTCTACATGGGAGTCGTAAGCGTTTGTAGACAGCTCACGAATAACAGCTTTGACCTTGTTGGAGTAAAGGCCGTCAGAGAGAATGAAGAAAGCCTTAGCAGATGCTTCAATGCTAAAACTGGAATCTTCCAGAACGCCAGACTTTTCAATATTTTTTACTTGGGTGTGAAGTTTCATTTTGCTATCCTTTTTACTTTGCTAGTTTGCTAACGATGCGTTTATTATACAGTACTTATCGGTTTTGTCAACCCCAAACTTTAAAAAATTTTCAGAAATAATCCATATTAATACGTGGCCAGTAGAAAACAGTTAACAAGGACAACCGCAGACATCACCACACAGAGAGTGACCATGAAATTAGGCGTAACCTTTTTCCAGAAAACAATAATGCCCAGTAATCCTATAAGCTTTGGTGTCCACATTCCACCGGGAATATAGTCCATTGCAATTTGCATGATTGGGTTGCCTTCAGCGATGAATGGGAACCTTATCACATATTCTGTAACAAACAGATCGGCAATTACAAGCATTGTGAAACATGTATACATGCCCGTTTTCATTTATCAACCCTAGACTTAAATTATTCTGAAAAAAAATCAATAGTGCTATCAAGATAGTGGATAGTGTCCTTGATGAGGCCTATTAGATTTGAAAGCTCTACTGGGGTTACTTCTACACCACTCTCTGCCATAACATTTCTAATGGCTACAGGATCTTGACTTATCTCGGATATGAGTTTATCTCTGTTTTCTAAAACAAAGCTAAGCCATTCACGCTTATTCATCTGTCTCATTGATCTTCTTTCCATTTTTATCTACGGTAATCCACCCGCACCCTTCACACAGGCAGAAATACTTTTCATTGTTTCTAACGATCCCTGCAAAATCATTTTCCATCGCTTCCTCTTCGCTGCCTGAAAAAAGCTCCAAGCAACAGTCATAACAAAAGTTAGCCATTGGTCAGGCTCCATAGGTAAAATATATTCATGGCTTTATTGTACTATATGTATCGTCAATGTCAAGAAGGTTCTTTAAGTTTTTTTGAGCAAAATCAAATAAAAACAAAGGGAGAACCACAAGTATAGATCCTTCAAAAGGCATTTGAATGGTAAAAAGTATGGACATTAACGCAATGAACGGCTTGTCTGTAATTTTCACTAGGCTAATATTTCCATATTTTTCCAGAACCAACATTTACCACAATGAACTTGTAGTTGAAGCCTCTTTCTCTGAGTTGGTTCACAACACCAAGAGCAGTGTTGTAATACTCATCATCTCCGTTCTTAAATAATAAGATAAGTCCGGGATCTGAATTGGTGGCTATAGCGTAGCCAAGAGATTGACCTATGCCCTCTTCCCATTTTTGGCACCAGTCTACTTCGTATGATATATTATTGCTTTTGTCGTATATATCTATACGTCTTCCGTCTGGCAAGATGTACTCAACGCCTTCCTCCTCAACGTTGAGAACACCCGCCACAAACTCAGCCCATTGAGCCTCGTTGCTCCCTGAGTCTGGAGCATCTGTCTGGTTTAAATTTAGGAAAACCAAACAAAGTATACCAGCCAAATAATTTTTCATTATTCGGTAACTCGGATACTGTCACCTACAATCCAAGACGCAGCTAACAGTACTACATTCTGAACAGTGGTCGGGTCGATAGTACCTTCGCCAAGAACGGTATCAGCACAGATGACGATAACGCCAGCTACACCAACCCAAAAACGACGAGAGGCAAATAAAGCTTTAATCTTTCCCATATTCTATCCTTAAACCTCCTAAAAACAATTAAACAGGAGAGCCTTTCCAGCCCTCCAACAACAATCTCAAAGCGTTGCCGCCTAAGAATTTACTAATAGCTTCATCTCTATGTCCTGTTGCCTGAAGATATTTTGTTATCCTAGGCATCTGTGAAGCGTCTACAATTTCATCTGGCGGGTCTGTGAATCCGTCAAAGTCTGTACCTATACTGACGACATCTTCACCCGCCACATTTGTCATGTGGCTCATCGTTTCTTCTATATATTTTAAGCCAAGGTCTGTGGTGTGAGGAGTGAGCCAGTAGTTCATGAAAATAATACCAACAACTCCACCATTATCAGCTAGCCACTTTAGTTCCCAATCGTGTAGGTTGTAGGTATTTCTGTTAACGCCAAATGCTCCTGAGTGTGTAGCTAATATACACTGTTTTTTCTTGTGGTGGGAAGCTATGTCATATATTCTTTTCCTTGCACTTAACGTGCAGTGTGATATATCTATCAACATTCCTAGATCTAACATTTTTTCAACAACAGCTTCACCTCTGGATGTAAGACCTAGCGTCTCATCCCATTTTGATAATAGCCCTTTCCAGTCGCCGTGATTAAAAGCGTACTCAGGCCATGGAAAAACTGGGTTAACACATGCATTGGGGTAGAAGTGTGCTAAGGTTAAATATGCAACACCTCTGTTGTTTAATATGTCTAAGTTTTCCAGCATCTGCGCTCTACCGTGTAGACCTCTTTTAATATCGTCGGGATAGTCAGATGCAGATTTTGTTTCTAGTGAGTGCGCGCCTTCAACCGAATGGATGAGGCAGAACAAGTCGTCCTTTAATGCTTTCTTGAGATCTCTGGGATTTCGGCATATCTTAATTTTCTTCGGTTCTTGACTAGCGTTCCAAGAAAGAACCTGCTCTTCAACATCGTCTAACACTGTCATTATAGCGTTGAAGTAGGGTGACTTGTAGATTTTCTTTTTAACTCTCGGGGCTAGGTTTATTAACCATCTAGCAAGCCTCATGTCGCTATACCAGCCACCTTCAGGTACGTATGCCGTAGATAATATAATATCTGTACCACCTTCAATCAATAAAGGGAAGGAAGCTCTGTTGCTGAGCGGCCAGAATTTACGCTTAAATAGTTCCGCTAAAAACTTTTTACGTCTAGAGCCTAGGTCTCTATGAAATATAGAAGCTTTTATACATGGGTGTGTATGCAAGTCCACGACCACCGAATCTTCGTGTAATCCCATTTTAGAACAGCCCTTTAATCTTTTCTAATAAACCATCTGTTGTTCCACCACCGACACCCTTAAAGATAACCAGATATGCTATTATAGCACCGGCAATGATAAAAAACAACCATTTTCTCTTAGACGCCACAGCATAAATTTTTTCCTTAACTGCATTTATCCGTTCTATTCGCCAGTTTCGTCGTGATTCTTTTCTTTTCTCTCTCCACTCTCTACGTCTTTCCTTCTTTTCCTGATTAGTCATGTTCAAGTAATCAGGTTCAGGTTCGTCTATCTCTGGAGGAGTCTTTAGAAAGATGTTGTAGACTACAATTAAAGCTGCTAATACTACAGCCGCTAACACATAAAACATTAAGCTCTCATTAAACCTCTACCTTTAAAGTTGTATCTAGTTTACCTTTGAGGTAGACTCTCATCTGATCCCCTTTGATTGATATAAACCAACTGCCTTCTCCCTCTGCCCCTATTTTGGTTTTTGCAAAGAGGTCTGTTGGGTTGTCTCGGTATCCGCTAAAAACGGTGACTCTTCCCATTTGCCAGCCGTTTACTACCCAGTCTTCCTGCGCCCAGCCCGCTGGACTATTGTAAGATCTATATATCTTAACCTTTTCTTTTTCTATGTTAGTAGGTCTTCCGTAGTGTGCATACAAGCACTCTAGTATAGACCTGTCTGAAGGGAAGCTGTTTCCCTGTTTTTTAACGGTCTTCTTGACGTTTTTGTTCTTGATGGGTTGGTGCATGGTAGCAACTCCGCTGCTAGTGCTCATCATTACTTCCTTCTTGTGATATTAAATTCAAGTGTTTCTGGGTAGTCCTCTTTAAGTTCCCAACTAGTGTTAAAGCTTTTCGCCTTATCGTCTAGTGAGAATATATACTCTGGGCTGTCCCATTCATTCCAAATGTAAACTTTTTCTCTGTTTACCTCAACATCATCTATTGAGGTTTTAAGTGCTCTTGATATTGCCCTCACTAACGGACTTTTTGAGGGGTCTGATTCTGCTCGTTTTGTATCGTGTTTTGTTACCTTAATGAGAATCTTGTCAGGCACTTGTTTCTCCATTATAGTATAAAAAACCTAGTTGTCAATAGAAGCCTGTGCGGGACTTGATAAATTAGTTAACTTTTATTACTTTAGGTTGCTTCTCTTCGGGGATATTCTCCTCAAGAGTTACTGTAAGCAGACCATCATTAAATTCTGCGGACTTAACCTCCACATGCTCCCCAAGCTTAAAGTCTCGCTTGAACTTACGTGTGGCTATGCCCTTATGTACATGTACATGATCTTCACTATGTTCAGAGTGACCGGAAGCTGCAATAGAAAGAATACCTTCCTCGACTACTACATTCAGGTCGTCCTTGCTATATCCAGCCAAGGCAACCTCAACAAGAGTGGTCTTGTCCTTCTGAATTATATTATATGGGGGAAAGTTACTATTAACCTGACTTGTGTAAACTAGCTGGTTGAATAGTCTGTCTAAACCAATGGTACTACGAAAGAACTCATTAAATAGTTTATCGTGCAGAGTTGGCGTCTCTTTCCCTTTGTGGGAAAAATTTTTAATTACGTTCATATCTTTTCTCCTTGTTAAAGCAAGATTAAAGTGCTACCCTCTTAGGCGTAGCTGTTTGCCCGCACAGGCAAGTGGAGGCGGCGGGAATCGAACCCGCGTCCAGTATAATATCCACACTAGTATCTACATTGTTAGTCTATTGTAGTCGCACAAAAGACAAAGCTATCAGGAATTACCTGAATCAGACAAATTATTGCCATCACCCTCCTTTACTTCAAGTGAGAAAACTCTATCCGATTATCGGAGTCAGCGTAATTGGGTAAGAAGGTTTACGCAACCCCCTGCCGCTAAGCGGCTAGTGCGAAATTCTTTTCGGCACTTAGAACTTTAATCGGTTTTTATACTGGCCTACCGATCAACCAGTCAATGCAACTAATACTTTTATTACCTGTCGATGCCTTTTCACCCCCTTGTTAAAATATAATCAGTTAGCTTACGAAACTGTCCCAATAAGCCTTTTGTTCTTCTGTGTAATTTCCGTACTTATCCTTACCTTCTAGAGCCTTGACCTCTTTCCAAACTTGATTCCATCCCTCATGTGTGTCAGCTTCGACTCTAGCCGCCTTATCGTCTATATACAAGACGCCTGCGGGTTTACCCATATATGCATGGTGGTACTTGACACCGTGTTTATTAAGCCACTCGACCCACTCGGCGTATCCAGCTTCATACATTTGGTTGATGTTGCCCTGCTTTCTCTCGCCATATCTAGCAGTGAACAATATGATCTCATATCCCATATCGTAAAGCTTGTTGACTTGATCAATACCGTGTTGTAGCGGTGGAGCTTTAGCGTACTCGCCACCGTTATCCTTTCCAGCAATTACGCCGTCACAATCTACGATTATCTTTTTTAGTGGGTCTCCCATCTCACGTTTCCTCTCTAATTTCTATTTTATCTAATCGGTCAAGAAGTTTACCGATAATATCAAAAACTTCTGTGTGGTTCTCACTTTTTAATTTTGACATCTCCGCTTCAGTGAGTTGTATATTATATTTAAGTGGTGATGTGTTTGACTGTTTAAATTCATATATTCTCATAAGTAACCCTGACAGGATTTGAACCTGTAACCTACGGTTTAGAAGACCGTTGCTCTATCCGATTGAGCTACAGGGTCTCTAATCGTAGTGTGTTAAAATGGAGGTTCTTCCTCGTCTTCAGACCTTCCAAACCGTTCCTCAATTACTTCGAGCCTATCTTCTGCATCAACAAGGGCATCTAAGGCCTCGTCTAGGTTAGACCAGAAATCTCCCGTGGAATGATCTCCAATACCAACACCATTGTTCATTAGGAGGTTCAATGAAAGCTCCGCTTTGTTTCTATCGGAAACCGCTTTGTGAAACAAGTAGTCTACAGCTTTAGTAAAATTGCTAGTGGATCTATTACGCATTTTATTTCCTGCTTAAATTCCTGTGTTCATACTCAGATGCAACTAAACAAATCATAGCACATTGCCACAGTAGCATGTAGTCTATGTCAAGATCGGTAAAAAACTTTAGTGCATGTGGAATAACTATAATAAATGTATACCAAATGTACTTTGAGAGTCTTTTGATCAAGTTACGTCTCCTATTATACCTTCTTTATCGTCAATGTCAACCAAAATCTTTAGGCAATTGTGGCAAATATTGTCTGAGATTCCCATCTCATAGAGATCCTCTACCGGAATTCTACAGAATGTTCCGCAGTGATCACAGGCTTCAATTAGATCCATTGACCCTTTTCCTTAACTCGCTAGTAGAGTAACCATACCTCTTGTTATAAAACATCTCGTAATGCTTAAGCTTGGCTTGTCTCCATCCAGTGAACCGTTTGTCTCTCCAGTCCTCACCTATGAATCTTATGTCAGGATTAATGTAGTTAATGAGTTGTAGTAACTGATCCTCGGTCTCGTAGATAGCTATCTCATCCACACAATCAATAGCGTCTAGTTGAATATATCTTTCAAAGACGTTTTGAACAGGCTTGTTTTTGTTTTCCCTGTCAATAGTGGGGTCTGTCTGTAATCCAACTACGAGGTAGTCGCAATTATTGCTACACTCCTTTAGCATTAGTATGTGGCCTGCGTGGAGCAGGTCAAACGAAGAACATGTGAATCCAATTTTCATTATTTCTTGTCTATTGTAACATCCTGTTTGCTTTTGTCAAGCTCTGGAAGAGTAGGAAATTTCTTTGAGTCGGCAGAAATTGACTTCTCGCCTTCTTTTCCTTCGTCCTTCTTTACTTCGCCTTCGATGGGAAGTTTTAGGATATCTTCTAAAGAGGGGACTTGTACGGTCTCGTCAACAGCCCATCCAATACCATTCTTGTTGGCGTATTCCCTGAGCCTTCTTACTGGTACCATTAGATTGAAAGTTTCACCAGCACCCCTTACGAGCATACCTACATATTCTCCCTTTTTATCCCCGGATCGCTCTGTGAGAAAAATTCCTCCTCCACTGGAACCGGGAAACGCTGTAACGGTTGTCTGGTCGAATACTACACCGTCTCCGCTACCAAGATTTAATACTCTACCGACTTGAGATACAATCCCTCTTGTCATAGAGTTACTTCCCACCTGTCCTAGTAGTGAGCCTACATGGTATAGTTCCGTTCCGATGGCAACTGGATTCCCTTCGCCTTTATAAAAACTAATTCCTGCGTCTGTGAAGTTGACCTTTCTGATCATCAATAGTGCTAAGTCTTCTCCCTCTTCGGAATCTGAATATTTCAGAACCTTAGCGTCCATCTTAACTTCACCCACACGTCTACCGTTTTCTACAAGCTCCTGTACAATTTGGGCGTCTTTGAACTCTACGCTTGTTTTGACCTTACCATCATAAACAGTATTCCTGACCGTTCTAAGGTTGTCGATGACATGAGCAGCAGTCCAGACAAAATTTATTTTAGCGGTCTTGTTTGGTGCAATCTGAACTTCTCTTGTAATGATAGTTCCAGAACCCTCGCCTGAACCAGATTTTACAGTAACAGATACTTGCTGGAACTTGTCATATAAACTATCTGGGTCTTGAGCCTGACCAGAAACGTTGGGCGTAAAGGTTACTGCTAGTAGTAGTGCCACCACTAATTTGTTAAACATCTTCATCCTCCTTTGGTTAATTCCCATTTCGTTTTAATAATTCTGCTATGATATCATGGTCGGGAACCATGACATCATCTTCGTGTTTTTCAAACCCTCGTTCAGAGACTATCCAGCTAATACCAGCAGTCGTCACATTCATAACTTCGCTGGCTACAACGCAAGCTTTTAGTTCGCTGTCAGCATTGACGATAGTCTTTCTATCTAGGCATGTAACATAATATTTAGCCATTTGTTTTCCTACTCTATGTTGTCGCCACAACAGACAAGTTCCCATCCCTCGTAGAAAATATCCGCAAATACTTCCCACTCCATAACACTAAATCCAAGAACGATGTCTGGAAAACTCACAGTTAACCAGCTATCAGTGCTAGGCCTTTCAAACCTAGCAGAGTTGTATCTAACATTCTCCGATTCCATCTATTTTGCCGCTTGAGAAATCAATAGTGACAGATCTAGGTAGTTTATATTCTACAGTAGGTCTACCTCTGCCGGAACTCCTGTTCTCTCCAGAGATCTCGCATACGCCACTCTTAATTAATATCTTCAGAAGCCCGCTGGCCTGTAGATAGTCAACTCCAAATAATTCGGAAATCTCTTTACATGTAACTTTCATCCGGTGAATCCTCCATACCTATTATAGCTAAATATGGCGAACAGCACCCATTTTTTTAAATAATTATTGACTTTTACACATAATTCAGGATTTACGTCTTTTCCATGAGAACACTTTATTTAACCAAGCCTTACGCTTGCTACAGTTACATTCCTGTAGATTGAACCAGTTCTTAAATCTCTCTTCAGTAATACCGAGAGTACTTAGTGCTGATTCCACCATATCCCCAAGCCCAGCCATGTCACTTGCGTTATGTACACTAACACCCTGTCTTTCTAAGAAGTTGATGGTCTTGTCTAGATCTGGTTTTATGCAGTCGTTGTTGGTTGGTTTGTCGCAGTCGCCGCTCATCACTCTTTATTTCACCTCTTTGCTAATAGTATTAACATGTCCATGTATGTTTCAGAGTCTGGATCTACTGCAACAACAGGACTTCCGTTATGCCACAGCTCCCTGTCGTCAAGGTATACAGACTCGCCGTCTCTTAGTATCATATCTACAATAGGTTCAGATTTCCTATCACGATATAATAATAAGTGACCGCCTGTCATATTTTTTCTGGAAACGCCTAGCATGCTTATGTTATCGAAGCCGTCCTGATGAATTCCCTCTGGAGAAAGCTTACCTCCCTCCTTAGCTAGAACTCTCATCTGGTGAACTTCTATGTTCCCTTGCCAATTAAACTCCTTGTTAAATAGATTGCAGATAAAGGTAAATGCCTTAGATCTGACAAAAGATTCCTCAAGTGGTTCAAATACTCTCTTTACGTCTCCCTGAAACTTATTATATTTTGATGATTGTGTGAACTCATTTGTAGAGAGCCTTCCATACCCCAAAGGCATTAAATGTCCTTCTATAATTGGTGCTACAACTGAGTATCTCCGCAGTCTATATTTTCCATCCAAGTGATTCGTTTCTGGTAAGTTATTATGATAAGGGGTGATTTCATCTATCACCCAGTCAGGTAATTTTCTTACTTGGAACAGTCTCATGGTTGTCTCCTAAAATCCAAATTGAAAGTAGAAACCTTGGAATGGCGCTGGGTATACTGGTTGAGGATATGTAATAACCGGAGGATTGTAATAGGGGTTGATTACTGGAGGTCTGTAAACTCTATAGAATCCATGTAGTGGGTGAAACCTAGTCTCCACAGAGGGGTAGTAGAATGGATGTACATAGGGTCTGTAATAATTATTAGGCCTAATGGTTTGCTGTTGTGGACGAGAATTTTGCCACTCTTGTTTACCTACACCCAGTCTATTTCCAACTAGAGGTCTAGGCTGAGGAGGTTTAATAATACGATTAGGCTCCTGTGCATCACATGTTGCAGATGAAAATAGTAATACAATTACTGATAGAATAGCGGATTTCATAGATTTCCTCCTTTTGTGGGTTTTATGCCCATTTTCTTCTAGTTTCTATTTTTTTATTGGGTTTTCTACCCTAATGCTCTACTTAATTATACACGTTAGATATGCCATTTCGGATACTCAAAGGGTAGTACGACATACAATATATACCATTATAACACTATATACAGTATTAAAAGACCCCCTATACCACAAAGGATACAGGAGGTCTAAGGGGAGAGAAAAATATTGATTTGAACCTGCTGGCATGGCAATAAGCACAAAGTACGCGCATGTTATTCGTCGAGTGAGTGATTTATAGCTAATTCTAGTAAGACGACATATTCATCTACTTGTCTAGGGGTCATTTCAATACCTTCTTCTGCTAAGTGCATACGCCATCGTAATTTCTCTTTAAGAGTCATAGTGGACATTCTAACCATTTGAGCAAGGGCAAAATCGTCTCCAGACTTCAGTTGAGTTACCAGATCGACAAACGTTTCATAAGCATCGTTAATCTCTGTAGAAGAATTAGAATCAAGACCTATTGTTTCTTCCTTTGCTTTAACAAACATATCTGTGAAGTAAGTAATATTCATATTCATTCTTTCCTTTTGGAAGCAAACGTTTTATTATATAATAGGGGCGGCGACTACAAAAAACAACCCGAATCCGCGAAAATTCACAAAACAGTTCCGCTTTTGAATAATATCGTTAGCAGATCCCTCGAAGTTTAACGTGGTATATAGTCTACCTTACACAGTTTATGTGGGGCGTTGAACATATTATCTAGGAGCTTAGACTGCTTCTCCTTACCCATATACAGGAACTCGAATCCATGTGATTGTCTTCCGACTCCTATTACAGTCAATCCTTCCCCATGTTTCTGTTTTATATGATAGATCCCGGCATCTGTAAAATATATCTTATCCCCATTAGACTTGATATAGTAACTACCCGACCTACCAATGACACGAATGTAATCCCCTACCTCTAAGGTTCGCCAGTCCTTCACAGGACGCCCTCTACGGTTCTTAGAACGCTTCTTCATCTTAAAGGCATAATCACACTCCTTACAGTAGTAGGCGCGCACACCGTTCACTGTACCGCACTCAGGGCACACCTTCTGTCCTCTCTTCTTCTTACCCATAATTCTCTCCTTTTTTAGCTGGCTATACTATAAACGCTTTCATCCAATTGGGTTTGGTGCGACAGCCACGCTATATGATACAATCTGTATCGGTATTTGTCAACTAGATTCTTTAGAAAAAATGGTTTTTCTCGCTGGCTATAACTATTTGGGCGGATCTGAAATGATTAGCAGAGACACTCGGTGGAATATATGGTTAGCCGTGTATAATATACTACCACCCTCTAGTCGTTAGCGAGGTAATAACTATGATAAGTCCTTGTATAAAGGCGTCGAAGCCTAGTAATAATACTCCGTCTAAAACTATTTCTATCCTCTTCGTATTTTTGCTTCTATTGATACATACGGCAGATATGTGGCTCACAAGATACTATATTGGAAATTCTTGGGAGCGAGAAATATTTCTACCTATGAGATATTGTATTAAGTGGTTTGGTGTATATAATGCACTCTGGATATCCCGGATTAGTATATATTCTATCCTCTTCTTATATTTCCTCAACTGGAAGAAATGGAAGTGGCATTATTTCTTAATTACCGGGACTATACTCTACTGGGCCGCTATGCTACCGTGGCTCGACACACTCGGATTCTTTAGCTTCCCATAGATCCTAAAATGGTCTTTTCTCGCTGGCTGTCACTAAATCACTTGGAACTGATAAGTTGGGCCGGGACAAACGAATTGATACCGGGTTACAAAACGCAACTTTTTCGCTGGCTGTCACTGAATCACTTGACCGGGGTGAATAGGGGGAGACACCGGGAAACAAGAGGTGGCCGGGCAGGGGAGCTGTACACCGGGATAGAGATTGAGTCTCAATATCAACCGGGAGAGAGCTGGGCTACATACAGTGGTCAGACTATACCATTATACCATATATCGACACAATGTCCATAAGTCTTGAGTCTATAAGTAGTTAAGTAAAATATATGACAGGGCGGTTTGGCACAAAAATTGCGGGGTGTTTTTGAAAAAAGCCGGGCCGTTTTTTGGCCCGTTGTCAACCCCTATTCTTTAGGTTCTCGAAATAATTTCAATTGGTATTGCTCTATATTTTTGGCCGTTGCTTCTTCATCCCAAGTAGGCCCGACGAAATCCTCAATCATCTCTTGACACATACGCTCTAGCAATATGCCTTTGCACTCCATGCCCAAGTCGGCTAGGTCATCTTCTGTATAATCATTTTTAAGATACATCAGAGCCATAGTAATAATGTTACGTTCTGTTTCGTTAAACATGACACCTCCAAAAAGAAAAACCGGCAGCGGCTGCCAACCAACCGCCACCGGCCCAACGAAAGGAAACCTAAACCGCAGTCATAAAGACTTTCTCAAAGTCCTTATCCTGCATTGAATCGGCACGCTTGAGAATCGCAGACCATCGGCTTGCGTCAGTATCAATCAGGCTACCGCCAACTTCGTCGAACTTCACCCATGTAGCAGAGTCAAACTCTTGACCTGCTCTCGTGATTGCGTTGACAACCCCGAACAGGTTACGCTCATGGTTCTCGTAGGTAACGAACTGCTCAAGAACCGTTGACGCTTCACGCTTGGTGAATCGCTCATCCTTACAGACAGCGGCAATGATGTTTTTCATCGACACATCGCCATTCTCAAATTCACGCATAGCGAGGAACTTGGTGATACCGTTAGGCAACAATGGCAACTGGTGTTCAATGTTCTCACCAATCTCAACCTTCAACGCTTCCAAGTCAATCGTACCAATGTGACGGCGACGAATCTGCTTGCCAGACACTTGACCCCAGATACAACCATTCAGGCAAATGGAACGGAACAGGCTTGGAGTCTGAGAGATACGGCGTTTACCAATCTCACAGTTACCAATGCTAATCATTCCACCGTAGTCAGAATCGTCGTCAGTACCATAATCCAGAATGGTATCAGGCAGAAGGATGTTACCATATATAGTATCCTCGTCGCCCTTCCAGTGGGACAAACGGCCTTCAGGCATGAACTCTTGGAGAGTCTCAAGATACCAACGGTTGTCAACTGGTGCGTACTTGTCAGTCACAAATGCGCGGCAAGTCCCATCAGTGTAAGTCCGCAAGCGATACTCTTTATCCTGATTCAATCGACGCAAAGCATTGTTGGCAAGATAGGTCATAACGTCAGCATCTTGTGCGTCATAATCTTCCTGCTTTCGCAGTTCACGCATAACGCTAGACGATGGAACGCCAGCCCTAATTGCGAATTGCTCAATGGCATGGTCGGTTGGGATAAACTCACGGTCACCAACCTTAAAAACAAAGTTGCCGTCAGAATCGACAGAACCTTGAATATCCTTGACAGGTGCGAGAATATCCTCACGGTCACGGGCAGCATCATACGCCAGTTCCAACGCATCGTCGTAAGACATCGTTGTGGCGTACCAGTCCTTATGGACATGATGATTCTCAGCGAACCCCACGCCAGTCTTACCTTCCAGATTCCTAACGAAGGAACCTTCGGACTTGTCAGCGGTCATTTGCAATTTTTCGTAATTCATTTCAAAACCTTTCATTGAAAAAACTTGTGCTTATGCCATACATTATAGCATATAAAATCTAAATGTCAATCATCCATCGGCGGAAAAAGTTCTTGCCAGCATGAATCGCAGGTTGCCGACATCAGCAACTCACGATGGTCTGCTGACAGGTACGGCAGTGCATCCTGAATCAGCGTGCCGGTTCCCCACTTGCGTATGTCATCTGGATCAGCCTTGACAACGGTGGTTTCCCTGCACAGGCGGCAGACAAGCTGGTACTCTTGCATCTCTTTCATGGTCAATCTCCTTTGTTGTTACACTACCATTCTATCATATATATCGGCAAAGTCAAGCTCTAACCTTGAGATAATTACCAGAAAAACCAGAGTTTTGCGAAAAACTTTTTGGCACAAAAATTGCGGGGCGTTTTTTGATATATTATTCAAGGTACTCCACCATGTCACACCCTCTTCTCATTCAACCACGGAAACGCATCTTCTAATTCCTGTGCGCTATCTCTCCCAGCCTCCGCCAAACTTCCTAAGTCTACGTCTGACTCACCTATGTGAGCTACAGCCATACAGTCCAGCCATGCGTGTGTAATAGCGTCAACTTGTTCATTTGTTAAATTATCCGGCATGTCGTACCAATCTCCCACTCCAAATCATTGTTATCCATTAGCTCGTTTAGATATTCATATACATCTAT
>CEUI01023945.1_pt1 | contig 17592 bp, 43 predicted proteins | sample 531411 | NCBI WGS metagenome assembly CEUI01 (sample SAMEA2622841, study PRJEB7988) | marine metagenome | isolation source: saline water (ENVO:00002010), including
GATTTCCATGTGTGTCCTGCGGATTCAGACGATTCCCAAGAATGCACTTGCAATAATTTTGATTTAGTGATTGACAAAATAGACGAGTTAAGGCATCATCATAATTACCCACAATGAGTAAAGATATAAGAAAAGAATTAAGACAAGATCGTGAAAAACGATTAGCCGAATTAAAAGAAACGATTGCCGAACATAATCCCGAAGCAATTTTTGCCGATGGTTATGATAATGCAATCATGGGATATTCTAGTGATTTGAGAGTTATTTATTCTGCCGATCAAATCATGGAAACTCTTGTCGAGAGGGATGGAATGACCCCCGATGAAGCAATAGAGTTTTTTAATTTTAATATCGAGTGTGCTTATGTTGGTGACTACACTCCACTCTATATGTACGAGGAATAAATTATGACCCTTTGGCAAATAAGAGACTTTCTTTACGAGGTTGATTCTGTTTTGAGCGATGACCAAATCTCTGAATTAGCACAGGAAATATTTAATAACCAAGAAAAATTAAAAGAATTAATTAGCAAATGAAATATCAAGTTGGAGTAAAAATTTTTAATAGCTTTGAAGTCGAAGCTGATTCGGAAGAAGAAGCAGAGCAAAAAGTTAGAGAGCTAGATGTATACAAAACTTTAATGGATTGCGATTTTAATATCACCTATGTGGATCAAGTAAGGGACATTCCCAAGGAAATGTGCAACGATTTGCTCCGCACTATTAATGGAAGGGTTATTTGCGATGACGAACATGGAAATTCTTTATAAACAAATGGTACATAAAAAAGCATTGGATGGTCTTAAAGACGAGGAAGAAAATATGAATGAACTCAGAGATACTATGCTCCAAATAAAAGATTTGGAAAAAGAATTAGAGTTTATGCACTCAAGAGAACCCGATGAGTACAAATATATTGCCTTCTTGGAGAATAGAATAAACGAACTATACAAAAAAGCGGAAAAATTAGATGAAATTAACTAAATATCAAAAAGCTAGGTTACTTGAACACGAATGGGATGTTTATACAACTACCGATGGAGAGCAGAATTGTGCGTGGATTAGCATTACTCCCGAAGATGGTAGCATTTTTGGCGAAGTTGTCGAAGAATTAGGCTTGACAGGAGAGGGTAAAGATGTCAAGCTATTGATCGTAGCCACACAAGAAGGAGAATAAATAATGAACCTCGATAAAGCATTTGAATTAGTTTTAAACGAAGCAGAAACTTCCGCTCTTGGGGAATGTTCTTCTCAAGGTAATCAAATTCTAGAGGCAGTTGAATTGCTTCATGCTTTCTATGAAGAATACGGACATCAATTTCAAAACTACACAGGCGAAGAATGATTAAAAAAATAAATAAAGTTATTTCTTGGGCGAAGGGACGCAAGAAAGCGGATGTACCTAATTTTACTTGGTGGAGTAGCAGTAAAGACTCTTGTCGCCTTGGTGGGTTTACCATTACCAATCTAGGGCAATACAATGGGTCTAATGTAGAGGGTTCAGTTCAATGTATCGCTCACTCAAGGGATGGAGAGTCTTATTGGAAAAATTTTGATATTCCCCTTGACAAAGTGGATGAGTTCTGTCAAGCTATTAAGGAAGTGAGGGATTTTGCGTTAAAAAATCCACATGGTAACGGAACTTAAAATGGAAACACAAGAAGCAATAGAAAAAGTGCGTGAGGGTTGCCTCCGCTATATGTACCTCATTGACGAAGAAGGTCAATGTGCAGAGAGTGATGAGTATGTAGTTGCATTGCATTTTTTTGACACTTATATGGAGACACTAAATAATGAGAACAACTGAAAGACAATTAAGAGGCGAAGATCAACCCGATCTTGACACCATGCGTTATGATTTGGCAGAGCAAGAGGCAATGAATATGAATGTTTCGGACATTATAAATATGCTCGTTGAAGGTTTTGAAGGGCTTGAAAATATGCCCGATATTGACATTAAAGAAGAATGGAATACAATCTTTGGAGACTCAAATAATGACTGACTTTTGCAATGACCCCGATAAAATGCGTGACTTTCATGTATTAAGTAAACAAGAATTTCTTGCAAGTTATTCCTACCTAAAGGAAGCTGAGTATAATATTACAAGGGCAAAGGTAAATAATTCGATGTACCTAGACGAAACAAGTACATGGAGAATGGGATGTGGTTGCACCGAAGCTAATGTTCTTGATGGCAACCATAATGTATGTACAAATGGATGAAGTAAACCTCTATCTTGCCGATTTAATCAAGGAAAAGAAACTTTCTTACAAGGAATCTGAGATTTTTGTTGACTTTGCTCAAGATTTAGTATTAGATGGGTATAGTGACATTGAAATAGAGAACATTGTTATAGAAGATATTAACCAAACATTAGAGGAAAAGTAAAATGCAAAATTATTTTGAAAGACAACCAATCCATTGGCATCAGTTTAGTCCACAAGACATTCAATTCAAGAGCAATGCTATGACCAAAAAGCTATTGCCCGAAGAAAATGTTTTATCTTGGACAACCAAGGGGAGTAGGCATGAGGCAATGGCGAAGAAAACAGGAGCTACTGCACATAGCAATACGAATTGGAACAACCAAGCATATACTTGGTACTCTAGGGATACCTACAAAGGAATTTTTGTGCAACTAACCAAGGTTAAGTCGGAATTTCCTTGTGCCAATTTGGACTTTATTAATTACCTTCCCAAGAAGGATAGTCTAGGAGGACAGAAGGGAGGTCTTGATGCCTTAGTTTATATCGGGTCATTCCATGACCGATACGAATGGAAGAAGGACGCTCAAGGGAATTGGGGGTATCAGAAGGTCAGCAACAAGTCTTTGCCCGATGACGAGGGTTACAGAATAGCGTATGGAGGACAAGGTGACTCTAACTACCTTGACCATCGTGAATTTCTTGAGGTTATTGATATTGCTGAAGCAGTTAGGAGATTTCTTGTGGAAGAAGTTGTGCCTCTCAAGAGGGGAGTTGCAAAGAAAAAAGAGTGTAGTCTTGTGGCATGAAGAATGTCATTAGGAAAGTATTCGATTATCAATTAGTAAATTACGAAGGTTACTTACCTAAATACAAACAAAAAATCATTAAATTAACTACGGAAGAAGCACACAATCTTAATCAAAGTTTAGCTTTACAATCACTACCCCATCGTTATATAAAACTATGAAAATTCAACTTGGAGTACGAGGCAATTCAGATGCAGTCAATCATATCATCATTAAAATGGATGATCTTACGCTTATAACTGCTGACAATATTTTTCTTATTGGTGAGGAAAATCGAAATAAAATGGGAGAAAATCTTATTAAATTGCTTGATAGTTTAAGTGTTGACATTATGAATGACATTGAAATAGGTGAAAATATAATGCCTATGATTGAGCGAGAATTAAATATAGAAAACGGAGCATTAAAAAAGTATGTCCCATGATGATCTAGACTTAACGATAGACAAATTTAAGAGCGGAATGAGAAAGGGTTATAATAATGCCCTACGCATCCTTAGAGAAGTTGACAGGAACATACAAGACCCCAATATGGCAGACACTTGGGGAGATGGATATATTACATATAATGTCTCGAAAGATTTAATCCATGAAATATATGGTTTAATTAAAAAAGAAATGGAAGAATGTACCAATGAGTGAAATAATGGATGATTTTGACGCAGGGAAAAAGTTCGCACAAAATAAAGTGCTTGAACTTATGGATGAAGTAATTGCGGAGTACGAGGAATTGAATGCAATCCACTCCGATAAGGAAGCACAAGGTCAACTAAATGCAGTAAAATTTATGAAAAGTTGGGTTGTTAGTGGTGGACATGAAGATGAGGAGGGCAACAGAGTTTGCCTAGTTTGGTAAAAAAGTCTTGACACATCTTAAATCTTCCTCTAGTCTTATGGGATGATATTGGAAGAAGCACACGAATTAGCACTCCTTCACATGGAGGAATGGGACTTAATTGATGATTTTGATTTTGAGTTTGAGAATTGTAAAAGCACTCTTGGGAGATGTCATTATTATAAGAAAAAAATAACTCTTTCTAAATGGTATGCGGAGTTAAATGAAGAAAGAGAAATTGAAGATACTATACTACATGAAATCGCCCATGCACTTGCGTGGACTCACGACAAATTTAAAGGTCATGGGAAAATATGGAAGGATTGGGCAATAAAAGTTGGAGCAACTCCGAAGGCTTGCAGTAAAGCTAACTTAGCTCAACCAAAAAATCACTACAAGTACCAACAAACCTGTTGCGGGGCAACATACAAGAGACATCGACTAAGAAAGAACGCAAGATATTATTGCCCCAAATGTAAAAAAAGTCTCTTTTTATCAAAATAAAAGCGGAAAAATAAAAGTATTACCCCTTTAAGTAAAGTAAGGAAAGTTATGTTAGCATTTAAATCACACATGGTAGATGAAATTCTTGTAGAGTACAAGGGGGTGATACTTCTTGAAGATGAAGATGTAACCCCTTCTAAGGGATGGAAAATAACCTCTTGTCCTCACCATGACGCTATGGCACTCTTAAAGACAGGGGATTCCTCAAGGGAAGTTTTGTTTTCTGATGGGGATTTAAAGGCTTTTAAGAAATTAGGTTATGCAGTTTGTCATAATAAACTTGACGAGTTTGGAAAAAAGGTTTATATTCATCACAACATGAGAACATTTAAGGAAAATAAAAATAAATGAATCAAATATTTGATAGAATTATGAAGATCGAAGATCAAATAAATAGTTTGATTGAGGATTTACTACTTGAAGTAGAGAATTGCCCAAAAAATAAAGACGAGATTGAGCATGAATTGATTGTTGCGTCAAGGGCGATTAGCAGGGTTTATACTCTTAATAAGGAAAATTTTTCTCAGAAAATTGTTGACAAATACGGAAAATGGGATTAGTGTTGTATCATAATTAATTTAGAAAGGGAATGCATACAATGACTTGGATAAACCATAGTAAAATAGGTAAAGTAAATAAAGTTTGGACTAAAACTCCACAAGAAATGTTGGATTATATTATCCAAACAGATAAGGAAATGAGAGAGAATCCTAGTGACGAATATAAGCCTAGCTTTTATATAGGCAAGGACATTGCATATATTCGTGAGGTTTACGAGCAATATGTGGGGCTTGAATCATTGACTGAGGACGAGCAAATAGAGAATGGTTATTATAGATTGGAACTTGTATAAATGGAATACAATATAACAATCGGTTTAAGTCCCGAAGATATTAAAGAAATAACTGAAGGAGAAATTAATTTGTTTCATTTCATCCCCACCGATGAAACCGAATACAACGATAAATTTAATGTAACTATCAAGCAAGTAGAGCAAGATTCGCCTTTATCGGAATGTATGAATTTAGTTGTTGACAAAGCATCAAGCGTAGTCTAATGTGGTTAAATCATGGAAGAATACAAAACAGAAGCAATTACTTTTAGAGTTCCGCAAAATGGTGGAGATCAATATCGCTTGTATGAGTGTGTAGATCAAATCGCAGACCTTATTGATATGTATTTTGGAACTGCAATAGAAGATACTACAAATATACATAGATTAGTTGATGAAGAACTTGTCGTAGCAATGAGAAGGCAAGCTAGAGAAAATGAATTGGATGAAATAAATGGGGGAAGCAAATAATGAAGCAAACTATTCTTACGCACAAGGATTCCGACTATCCCTATAATGACAGAATGGAAATTCCTGTTATTTTTAACTTGACAGATGACGGCAAGAGGGTTTATGATGTCGAACTAATGCAAGAAATATTCGACCAAATGATTAATTCAATAATAGATCACGAAAAGGTTTACGAATGATGGATAATAAGCAAGTAGCAGTTAGAGTCCATGACTTAGAGAACGCAACAACTTTCAAAGAAATTTTTGATGTTTATGTCGATGCGTTGTCTGCTCCCAAATATGATGACGAGGGTTATCTAAACCTTAGTTACGAGAAAAATTTAGCAAAAGATTCGCTTGACACTCTCGCAACTTTCCTAGATAATAGTCCCTTGAATGTATCACAATGGGGAGAAATGGATAGAAAAAAACATGGAGTAGAAGAAGATGAATAAAGAAATTATAGGAGATGACTATCCCACTTATGAGGATTCAGTAAACATGACTCTTGCCGAAAGGAGAGAGGAACGCACAAAAGTTTTAAAAGTGAAATACACAACTAAAGCCGAACTCTTACATCGACTTGCTTGTGTTGAGCATGACATTAAAATTGTCAGAAATCATATCAACAGGTGTTGCAAAGGTTCTTTCTTTGAGCCAAGTCTTAATGAGGATGGAAGTGTTTTTGCCGATGAAGCATGGCACAACATTAGTAACATAGAAATTGCTTGCGATTTAAATGACAAATCCCCTCTTGATTGGGAGAGTAGAGTTAAAAACAACGAAAATAAAGTGTAATTAATTATGAGTAAACAAGCGACAAATAAGGGGAATACCCCAAAAGAACAGAGTGCAAAACTTCATGCAGTTTCCAAGAAATCTTCCCACACAGGGAATAAACCCTTGACACAATCTCTTTATGATGATAATGTCATGGTCACTCAAAAGGTGAGAAAGGCTCAAGAGAGAAATAATCCTGCACTAGCGAGAAAAACCAAATGAACAAGTTACTAGAGTTAATTGACAAAAAAATTGAGGAGATTGAGAATTACGCAATCGACACTCAAGAGAACGAGGAACGATATATACATGAGATTAATTGTCTTTTGGAGACTAAATTCCTTCTTTCTCAAGAAAGTTGAAAAAAAGTGTTGACATTGGATAAGGCATCTGCCATACTTCAATCATACTTTTAATTATTACATTTAAAAAACACACAAGAAAATGATTATCACACAAGACAAAAACAAGCAAGTTGTGCAGTCGCATGACTTTGATTCCGTAAACTGCACGATTGATGCCGAAGATATGCGTTATGTCGCATCTCTCTTGCGTAACAACTATTCTAATCCTCCGCTTGCCGTTGTGCGTGAAATTAGTGCCAATGCACTTGACGCAAACATGGAAGCAAATGCTTCACGCAAGGTAGAGGTTACTATCCCCTCTAAGTTCAATGCTCACTTTGTTGTGAGGGATTTCGGTGGAGGCTTGAGCCAAGAAGATATTTTCGGGCTTTATTCCAAGTATGGGAAGTCAACCAAGAGAAACTCCAATAATTATATTGGTGCTTTCGGTATCGGTAAGTTTGCTCCCTTGTCCTATGGAAGCAGTTTCTCCGTAGTTTCCTATCATGGTGGAAAGAAAGCTACATACAATGTTTTTGTTAATGACGATGACGATACCAAGATCGTTAAGTTCGCAGAAGAACCATCCGATGAGCCAACAGGATTGTCGGTAGAGGTTGCTATTGCTGATGACGATATAGATACCTTTAGGGAAGTTTGCAAAAATTTCTTTCGCTTTTTCTCTGAGGAAGATATGCCCAAGTTCATTGGGGTCGGAGAAGATGAAAAGTTTTTTGATGACTTTGAAGTTATCATGGAGGCGAATGATAAGTCTTGGTGGATTCTCAACGACAAGCAAGACTATTGGTCAAGGAATCACCATCAAGCCCATGCAGTCATGGGAAGGGTTCACTACCCGATTGATGTAGGCTCGATCAACTTTCAACTCATTGAAGGATATGATGAGAGTAATAGCGATTTGGTTAAAAAAGCCGACAACTTGCGTCAGTTAATTAATCAAGATAATGTTTATATTCGTTTTGATATTGGTCAACTCAAGTTGCACCATAGTCGTGAATCCTTGGAGTACAACAAGGCAACTCAAAAAGAAATTCTTTCCACTTTAGAGAGGATGCAGGTTGAGGTAGAGGAAATTGCAAAGGAAAAACTTGAAAATGCAGTTGATATTTGGGATGCCAAAGCTCAATACGCTCAAGTTGTCAATGCGTTACCGCATGGATTGCAAGATATTTTTCGTAATTCTTTCTCATGGGATGGTATCAAGATTGATTCCATGACGATTGACAGGAATTACAAGTACCAAGATAGTATTATCATTACGGAGTATTGGAAGGAGAATGATTCTGATGCTACCAATGGGTACAAGATTCGTTCGCAGAAGCAAGCTAGGGTATACCCTCATAAGGATCATGCGTTGGTCTTGCAGGACATGAAATCCAATCATGGCAATGCCTTGAGAGCAAGGACTCTTTTTGAGGTAAACGAGAATTTGGAAAAGGTTATTGTGGTATATCTTGCCGATGAGAATGCGGAGGAATACGCTTATGACATTGAGGGTATGCAATTTGGAAAGATAACTAAAGAGAGATTTCTTTACACTTCCAATATTGAAAAGGCTAAGTTGCAGTCGAGAGGCAAAGCAGTTAGTGGCGAGAGTCGTGGAGATGTTCCTGTCTTTGAGCTTGACATTGATGACACAAATCGTTATAAGAGTCGCAACGCTCAATTTTGGCTTAATTGCAACGAAAATATTGATGAGTTAGAAGCGGGGGACAGGGAATTAATTTACCTTCCTATTGCAAACTATAAAGTTGTCAATGAAGTCGGAACAGGGCAAGAGGAATCGGTCACTTTAGACTCCATCAATCGTGACATCCAAGGTGTTCGCAGGATTCAGAACGAAGTTCATGGAGATAACGATACTTTTGAGTTCCCTCTTGTAATCGGTGTTCGCAGGAAAGACTGCAAGAAACTTACTAAGACTCGTTGGAACTCATGGGCTAATTACAAAAAAGATTTTGCAAAGTCTTATCTTGTCAAGCACAAGAAGAAGGTTGCTGAATCCGAAAAGGCAATGGCATTTAGCGAGAACAAGTATTCTATGGAAAATTATGGCAAACTCGCAAGCCTTTTGGATAATAGGAAATTCCACAAGGTAGTACGCAAGGAGATAACTGACAAAAATCATGTATGGAATAATCTTCTTGATGACATGGAGTTGATGGCAAACGCAGATGATGCTCAGTTTCAAACGATTTCTCATCTAGTTAATTTTATGAGAAGGGAAGATGAGGAATGGACTACAAAGAATATTCCCTGCACTTTCGAGGCAGATGAGTTTGACAATAACTGCAAAGAAATTTGCGACAAATACCCATTGCTTGTAAATATTGCCTCTGAGGTTTACGGATGGCAAGATATGGAAGCAGGTAATTTCGGAAAGAATATGACCGATTACATTCTTATGTGTGACCTTGTGTGAATGGCAGGGGCAGGGAGGTTTCTTGTTTTCCCTCTCTGCCCCTCATTTTTTCTCTTGACACTCTCAATGGAATGTGCATAATGGATAACATACTAAAGAAAAACTTTAAAAAAACTTTAAGAAAAACGGAAAAAACCCTTGACAGAACCTTTAATATATAGTAAGATATAATATAACAATAGGAAGAAACCAATTATTATGAAAAAAGTACCATACACACTTAGCGAAGATTCAATCACCATCGTTTGGGAAGGCAAGCCTTATACCATTCGCAAGGACAATGCCAACTTCTCCGAAGTTCGCAGGGCATTGTTTGAAGCACGATACGAGGATGTTGGAGATTTGCTTGATCTCAAGAAGGCAGTAGAGGATTTTGTCGATGGGGAAGTCGAAGTAAAGAACGAGGTTGTTTACTATCATGGGCATCGTCTGCATGGTGTTGTCGTTGACAAGTTGATCGACATGATGAGGCAAGGATTGCAGGATTCTACTCCAATCATTAATTACATCAAGAATTTGATGGAGAACCCTTCTTCCAATTCCGTTGAGGAACTTTACACCTTCCTTGGGTATAGGTCGCTACCGATCACCCCCGAAGGTAAGGTTTTGGGGTACAAGGGAGTTAAAGACGATTTTTACTCAAGTACAGGCAATGCCGATACGATTGTCGTGCAGGGTACTACCAACGAATCGCATCAAATTTTCAATGGAGTAGGGGAGACTATCGAAGTTTCTCGTAGGTGTGTCGATGACAACAAGGATAATCATTGCTCTTTTGGACTCCATGTCGGTTCGTATGACTATGCGAATAGTTGGGCAGGAGAGGATGGACGCTTGCTTATGGTTGAGTTTGACCCTCAAGATGCCGTTTCCGTTCCTACGGATTGCGACTTCCAAAAGTTGCGTGTTTCCAAGTACAAGGTTGTCGCAGACATTACCGATACTCGTAAGGAGTTGGAGAAAGCAGTTTATCAAGCGAATAAGCCTATCTATGACTCTAATGACGATGAGTCCGATGATTGGGACGATTTCGATGAGGATGAGGGTCGTGACTATCTCTACGATGACGATGGCATGGATGACGATTGGGATGAGAGTTCGACTGCAAGGTTGGCAATTCGCAATTATGTGGAGGAAAAACTTGTTAGAGGAGTTCAACCCTCTGTCAAGCAAATTCGTTCCTTGCAGGTTGTACGCAATGCAGGATTAAATACTGCTGAAGTTGCCGACATTCTTGACTCTGAAGGTTTTATCCTTGACGATGCCGATTCCTTGACCGATAAGATTGTTCTTGACAGGGACGAAGATTACGCATTTTAAATGAGCGAAGAATTTGACTATGTTATGGTTGAGAGTGGGCAAGCCCCAACGCTCGAAAATAACTTAATGCCAAACATCGTCCACTTAACTGAAGATGAAGCAACTCATGTTAATGAACAACTCAAGTGGCTTAATTCGACACAAATTTATTTAAAGTTAGAAACGGAGGCTCAAGATGGTAACTAAGGATGGATATGATTACGATAGGTTTCTGAGCGACTCTGACGATTATCCCACTTATGCGGATGGAATTACCCCCAACCAAAACAAGGCTAAAGCCGATGAAGTTTTTGGGCTTGACAATTATAAGATTCCTCCCTATGATAATGGGACAATGAAAACGGAAAATACCAATGATGATTCTTCTCAATGCCCCGATGTTAAAATTAAGCAAAATGATGACGATTGGAACTATAAAGAGGCATATCAAAAATCATCATGTGTCGATCATAAAGGATCGACAATTAAGACAACAGAAAATATCAAAATAGCTTTAATAAATGTGCTAGAGATGGCAAAAGAATATAGCACAAATAATTTAATGGATTCAGATAAAATAATCGGGGATGAATCAATAAGATTAGTACAAGAATTTTTGGGGCAAATAGAAGATGCAAATGCAATGCTTGCAAAAGCAGATAATAAGTAATTTATAATTGCAAACAAATAATTTGCCATTTATTTCTAATATGATTCTTATCTCCAAACTATACACAATCAATAGAGAGAGATATATAAAGGAAATATAACAAAATATACCCGAAATACTTAATTTATCATGTTAAATATCATTAAATATCATGTAAATAAGGCTTTTTGGGTGTAATGGAGGATAATGGGGCAGAATGGTTTATAGTGGTGTATGACTTAAATATATAAAATATACTATACATTTATAATATTCTAAATCATACAAGGAATAATTGAATATGAAACAAAAGGACAAATCACTAGAAGTAAATGAATACAGAATTAAATTCATTTATGATAATCCTACTAATGTTCATACTAGATATTTTCAATCAGTCAGTTCAAACCAAATAACAGAAAATTTAAATAAAATAATTGGGCATGATGACTATCAAATATTGAGTATAGAAAAATATAATAGATGGTCATCCAAATGGGAACAAGAAGAAGATGAAATTACTAAATAAAATACGCCAAATAATTACAAAGAAAAAAGAAGTAAATAAAAGCCCGCGAAATACAAAGAAAAAAGAGCCAAATAAAGTGCGGATAAACAAATGGGGATTCCCCACACTAGATAAATAATTCGCCCACTTTTTTTATAAAGTTCAAATAAGTAATTGTCTATACAGGTATAGCCAAGCTTATTGCAAAGCATTTTTTTTTCATTAATTTTGACCTTTTTTGAGCTATTTTGAGCTATTTTAACCTTTTTACTTGACTTTTGGGTGTTTTTCAGTCATTCTTATAACCATGACCTTTGAAGAAGAAAGCATCTCATTTCTCGAAAATCACATAGATAATAGCTTTAATGCGATTATGAGGGATCGAGTAATTCAAGAAATAGAGTGGTTGGAGCAACCAAACTACCGCCCGATTGCCTATATGTATGATGAGAATGATAAGCCAAGCAACTTGATCTGTTTGTTTCCTCCCTTCTTTCCTAGTGGCACTAAATAATTGCCCGCTTTTTTGAAAATCGCCAAATAACTAATTATATATATGACCTTAGCAAAAGAAATTAACGAAAAATTAGATGCAATGATCTCAGCAATGAATGAGTTGCATGAACTTGAAGTTGAGATTGATGATGACCTTGAGTTTGAGAATAAGGAGACAGGGCAAATAGTTACAAAAGAAATTGTATTAAATAAGGGGCGAGAGGATATAGACCAAATAAAAGCCGACCTAAATAAGATAACAAACAATGGGAAGAATGTAAGGAACATTTTTGACAATCCCTACTACATTAATGATGCAATGCAAGACAAGTTAATTGCACAAGAAAAACTTTTAAATAACTAATTTAATTTGATATGAAATATTTTGTATTTTTGAGCGTACTATTTGTAATTGCAGGTTGTGCAAATAAAGAATATCCTAACTACATAGGGGTCTTACCTGCGTATGCACATCAACTCCAAGCACCACCTCAACCACCCCAAATAAGAGTACCCTCTGCCCCCTCAGATAGCATTATCGTGGGCAAACCACCTAGCTTTGTGCCTGTAATGCCCGAAGAATCATTAAATAGGTTGAAAATGTTGTTGACAAATAAGAAATAATCAGTCATACTATATTTTTAACAATCAGAAAATCACACAAGTAATTATGAGTATCGCAAAAAACGCAAGAGCATCAGCAGTAATGAGCAAGGTAAGGGGATGCAACCCCCATGTCTTTAATTCAAGGTTCGCAGGTTATAACGAGGCGACCGAAGGAATCCTCGCCCAACAAAAGGAAGCCGATAGGAAGCTCCGTTTGATTCAAATAAAACAAAATAAAGTAACTGCATAAAATTTTTAATAGGGTATTGTAGCGGAGTTTTGTTATTTTTTCTCTGGTTAAATTCATCACCCATTCAGTAACTACATAAAAGCTGAATCACTTTTTATTAAATAATACTTGACAAATACCAAATAATAGAGTATAATACTTGTATAATAATTGAGAAAGCTTAACTCAAATAAAACAAATAAAGCTAATTGATCTTTAACATTTTATTACTTTGGAAGGGCTTATAATCCTTCCTGTGGGTGACCTGCCCTTGAGAGGGGGTGGCTTGCGAATAAGCCTATGACAAATGGGCTAAGGTATGCAGGTTCTCTGTGGTGGAGATGTAGAGTCCAATCGGATGAGCATAAGACAAATACCATGTCTAACTTGTAGTGCGAAGTAGGTAAACGAACTTTAGTTTGTCCCGAAAAGTTGAGGGTGTATAAGTAATCCCTTCCCACACAATTTTTATCTGCGATTAGAATTACAACAAATAATTAATCAAATAATTAGTTGGAGTTTTCCACATTCTTTTCGCAGAACCTTTTATGTCGTGGGGTGCGAGTGAGTCATCGTATGGGGATATGTTTAGGGAGCTTGACCCCACGGCACATTTTCCCTCCCTCCTAACCCTCATCTGTCATTACGGCAGGTGGGGGTTTTTTGTTGACAAGTGTACCTCTTTCTGTAATAATTGTAGCATGATTAAATTAAAAGAAAACGACCCACGCTATAAAATCGATATTTCACGCAAAGTTTTTGTTTATAAGAATCTGCATAAAGATTGTTGGTCAATTAAACAAGACGGATTAGTTAAGGCACACACCCATGACCTAGAGATGTGGGATTGTGCCTTTCATGTTAATGCCAAGGGCAGAGCCAAGGTGCTTGAAGAGAAACGCAAGAATGTCCACGCAGGTGTCAAGGGGTACATTGACGAGCATGGTGTCTCCTCAATTGAGCGTCCCCTTACGAAGGATTGGAACTCAGTAACATATAATCCTTACAAGTATGATTCTTTTGTTGACAAGACCACCGAAGAGCCTATATACTATTCACCTTTCGCAAGATTAAGTCACAAGCAAGTGCTAGTGGCATAAACTTATTCAATACAAAACCCGATATAATATATGAGTCCAATGGAAACTATAACAGGTTCACTAGTAGCATTAATCGCCTTTAACCCCTCAAATCTAGGGATATACTTACCCATGCTAGGAATAGCCTTAATAGGATTTCTATATCTAGAATAAAAAACTTGCTTCTTAATGAAAATAAAACCGAAAAAATAAAAAAAGAACTTTTGTAAACCATGTAAATAACAAACAGAATTTAATGAAATAAGCTCATCTCGATGCAGGTGAGCTTTTTTTGTGCCCGCGTTTAATGGTTAACATTGCTCCCGATGTTGTTGAGTATCAACCACTTACGAAAATCCGGCCCGGCCCGCATTTCCATAACCCCTTGACGGGTAACGACTTATGACAAAATGCAATTTGATGAAAAAAAGTGTTGACTTAACCCCCAAACCTGTCATACTTGTATACATGATTAACGATAAAGTAGAACGATCCGTCTCTTCCTATACCGAGTTTGAAAAGCTCCAATGGGTTTCCACCAAGCCAATCCCTGCGGTTGGTTCAGAAGTAAATGTTACGATCAATGGAATCGGTCGCTCAAAGGTACTCAAGTACTTTGTGGAGCATGGTTTCATCGGGTTGCTAGTCCAACCCCTCAACCCACCGACTTGGTATGCCAAGCAAAATGGTGAGGATGAGCCTTGTCATGTTTTCCCTGCTGAAGTTACCGAGCTTCAAGTTCGTGATGACGAGGGGAAACCCAATCAAGAGTTTTACGACTCGCAACTTCGCCCTGCCGATCAAAACTCAACCTGTCACAACTAATGACACAAGGACAGATCAGACAAACCATCATGCAATTAGTTCATGGGAATCTGCGTTACTGCACCCCGAATGATCCAATTTGCATGGACAGAGTTAAAGAACCCGAAAACAAGGGGAAGGAAGGGTACACCATTCAATCTGCCGAGGAGGTATTGAATGACATCATTTCAGACTTGACAGCTTTAGAGGATGAGCTTATGATAGAGTCCTCTTTTCAATCAGCCGAACTATAAGGAAAAAACAATGGGATTAGATCAATACGCATACGCTACCCCACAGGGGACTGAATCACAGGAAGAACTCGCTTATTGGAGGAAGCACAATCGCCTCCAAGGGTGGATGGAACAACTTTGGGAGGATAAGGGTAGACCTAACTTTGACCCTAAGGAACATGGGGGTGGAATGGGAGATTTCAACTGCGTTCCTGTTGAGCTTACCTTGTCGGATCTTGAGCAACTCGAAGCACATATAGTGCATAAGCACTTGCCCGAAACCCAAGGATTCTTTTTTGGTAATGACTCTTATGAATGGGAAGATGAGGATGGCAATCCTTTTCCCGAAGGAGAGTATCACTACAAGGAGACTGACTTGAAGTTCATCGAAGATGCTCGCAAGGCAATCGAAGATGGGAAGAAAGTTTATTATAATTGTTGGTGGTAAAAGCTTGACACGAAACCTCTATATGATATAATTATAGGCATGAAAACAATTGATATAACACCAACATGGGAGGCTCTTATACCTGCAATGGTTCAAGTCCTCAGAAACCCCAAAGCTGAAGCTCAGTCCGTGCGAGACATAACCGAGGAACTTACTCGCCTCGCAAGGATTGTAGATCAACGAAACGAAAGGATCAAGAAAAATGACTGATCAAGAAGTAAGGGAAGAAGTCGAGATGTGGAATGGGAACATGAATATCTTTGAGATATATGAAGACCTTTCGGAAAGGTATGATCATGCCACCCAAGAAAGGCTTCTCAACCACGCTTATGACGAATGGAATTGGAAGCCAATGTTGAAACTCCTTGAAGAGCTTGCCTCCCACCTTGGAGTTCGTCTTGAAAACCAAACAGGTATCTCCACCTTCATGGGGCTATAATTATGAACGATTACATAGAAGCAGTTTGCGTGGGAAAACCAATGGGCTTACCCGAATACGATATGGATGCCGAACTTTGGGAGGTTTACTTTGAGGAGTCCGAGACACCTTGGAGTGACGAACCGAGAGATGTCATCGGTGTCCCATGCGAATCTGCAGAAGAAGCTTGCGAAATCTACAATCACTACAACATAAATCCCGTAGGAGAAAAAACTAATGAAGAAGATAATCAATAAAATCAAAAGGTTGTTCAACCCCTTGTATAGCCTTGTCTACACCACGAAAAATGGTCGTACTGCAATGTATACCATCGAGAAGCCTCGCCACTCTAATGAGTTTGGCAATGTGACGGAAAAGCTCCGCACCGCAGGTTTCAGAGCTTATTGCCATAATCGTGATGGGGTTCGTTCCTTTCGCTACGATAGAATCGTTAGCCTTAACAAAGTATGAAGCGACAGGAAAAGCTTGAATCAGTGGTGCGTGATCTAGGCTACAAGCTAGCCGAGCGCGAAATGCAAGAAAGATTTGGTCAAGCTTACTATGAGCTCAAGCGCGATCATGACAAGGCACTTGCCAAATTGAACCGCATAAATAAGGTGGCTTAAATAACCTTTCCTCCTATGTTGGGGCCCCGGCCGGTGACGGTCGGGGCCCTTTCTCTTTGGTAATCAACGACTTACGAAAATTCGGCCCGGCCCGCATTTTCATAAACCCTTGACAGTCAAGCACTTACGTAATCCCTATTAGCCATTCTTATGTGTACTATTAGTAAGAAAGTAAACTGCACCCCATAATGTTTTTTTTGTTGCGATTAAGTGAGAACCTGTCATACTATATATTATGAAAGTGAGAGATATAAAGATAAGAAAGAAAGTTCTTTTCACTAAGTCTCGTCCTCACGCAGATAAATCTAAGTACAATAGAAAACCTAAGCACAAAAAAAATTATGAATATTAATTCCGACTTCTCGTCTTTCGATGAAAACCAAGCTCCTTCCGCTGAGGAAGTAATGGCTCAAGGCATGGGCTTTATCGGAGAAAAACTAATTGAACCCATGAGGGACAAACTTGATACCGAGGATTTGAGTATCCTTGCTCTTATTGGAATCTCTTTCAAGATTGTAGCCGACCAAGCTACTGCCTACGAAAAGCTCCAAGAGTCCGAGCTTGACGAAGATAAAACCATAGGATTTCACAGAAATTAAACCTTGACAATTCATACAAAATCTGAGAGAATATAATCATGTCACAATCAAAAAGCAAAGTTAATCTCCGCATTTGCGGTGGACAACATAAAGTCGTTGACCTTGAGCAAGTTCAAGCCGTCAACACTCCCGAAGTGGAGTACAGGAAGGAAAGGAACAAGGACGGAAGTCTTTCGGTTTCTTATCAACCCATCAGTCATAATCTCTTGATTAACAAGACTCGCAAGCACCTTGACCAAGGCGGTTTCGAGATTGTCGATGAGTGCCACAATCTCGCAAGGGACGGCAAGCGTTACTTTGGCTTGTTTGAAGTCTCGCATCCCACTAGGGAAAATGCCGAGAGAGGGACAATCATTGGATTGCGTAACGCTCACGACAAGTGCTTCCCTGCGGGACT
>CEUI01039911.1_pt1 | contig 17589 bp, 32 predicted proteins | sample 531411 | NCBI WGS metagenome assembly CEUI01 (sample SAMEA2622841, study PRJEB7988) | marine metagenome | isolation source: saline water (ENVO:00002010), including
GAAGGAATAAGGCTTACTGCAGAGAGTCTGGACTAAAGGGAGTATAAAAATTAACCAGTTCTCCTCTCTCTGCTTAACATTAAAGAGCAGTGTAAATACCGGGAAACCCAGTCGATCGGGGGTATGAAACAAGGTACTGCTCTTATTATTAATCTAGTTCCAAAGGTTGGGATTGATCACCCGTAAAAGGTCCTAAAAAGTGGGAGGCTGGTCGCAGTGCGTAGTATTCACCATAAGAGTGTGAACCACAACTAGATGTTATAGTGGATACGTTAATCACAGGCAAGTGTGCCTCAGTATATTGTCCACAAATCGTTCTTTATTATATACTGGGGAAGTTAAACTTAGCGAGATAAGGGTTCTTGTCAGTCCTTATCTCACCGGTATTGTAAGTAGTGATCTATGATAAGGTTTCCTTTTTCATAGCTTTTTCATCCTTTGATTAGGTCACTACTTTTTTTATTACTAAATTAAATTTAATACTATGAAATTAACAGAAGAACACATTGAACAAATAGCTAGCTACATGGCTGATGACTTAGAAGATTACTTAGATACAACATTTTGGAATGGTATTGCTCGTGTATTAGACGAGTTTGAAATCGAGTATGATGATATAGGTGATATATCTGACGAAGATTGTGAAGCAATAGTATTACAAACGAGATTAATGTTTGCACCTAAAAACTACTCTAAATAATGTACTCAATAAAAATAGAAGACACGATCAGCTATATATATCACGCTGATGAAATAGAAGGTATAATAGAGTATGTATTAAAATATGGTATATGCCCTAGTATAATTATATACGATGATGATGTAGAAATCGGACCAGTAACTGAGTATTTACAACCATAGTATCACAAACTTAATACGATCACTAACAGATAATAAACCCGTAATTAATTAAAAACCAAACACTTATGAAAACCAAAGAGGAATTAGAAACAAGAATTAAAGAGTTAACCGTGTTGATTGAAGAGTCAAGCAACGGTGTTAAGAACTTAGTTAACGAGCAAAATAAACTAACTAAAGAGTTAGAGGATTTTAACAAGCCAAAGCTTAGTAATGATGATTTTTCTAAACTAACGAATAGAATAGAAGATATTATTGACCAGTATGATTTTGACGATGTGGATAACTACGAATGTGATTTTGAAATAGACTATGATAATAGAATTCAGTTACAGAGTATAAATTTTGATGATCGAAGCAACTTAACTTCAATAATATACGAAGCTATAGATGCTTTCTTTAATATTCAAGAAAATGAATCTACTGACTCAGAATAGTAAAATAAAACAAACGTCTAGCAAGTTTAGTGTTAGGTTGTTTAATTTCGGGATTCCAGCTTATAAATCGGGTGGAGGTGAAACAACCTGCCCGATGGCTGGATCTTGTATTAAATTCTGCTACGCAAGAAAAGGTGCTTTCACCTGGCCTAACGTTAAACGAGCATATAATAATAGATATGAACTATCTAAAACAGATAAGTTTATAGCTAAAATTAATGCTGATATAACTATTAAAGAACCTGATTATGTTCGTATACACGATAGTGGTGACTTTTATTCTAAAGAATACTTAGATAAATGGTGCGCTGTTGCTATACACAACCCGGACGTACGCTTTTATGCTTATACAAACTGCGTGAAAATGGTTAAGAATACAGATCTACCTGATAACCTTGATATTATATTCAGTGACTCAGGCAGACAAAGCAGATTAATAGATCAAGATAATGATCGGCACACTAAAATATTTAAAAGCATAGATGATCTTAAACAAGCTGGTTACTCAGATGCTAGTAAGTACGATCTCTATGCTACTAAATGGTTTAGTAAAAACAATAAAATTGGTTTAGTAATGCACTAATTAAAATGGAATATCCTATAACTTATAAAATAACTGTATATAAAAGAGACTTCTCAGGTAGAAGTACAGGAGAAGTTAGGTTTGTATACACAAAAACAGTGAATAGTAAAATGGAAGAACAAGAGTTTTATCAATCATTTGATGATGGTGTAGATGATGTAAAACCTATCACAAATTGAACACGACTACTAACAGATAATAACTATGAATTTAAATTAAATAAAGTATGAAAACACTATTTGAAAGGCTAAAGCCTGAAGTAAAACAAGGTATTTTAGATGAAATAGATAGATACCCAACTACTGGCAACATGATAGTTGAAGAACTAAAAGCTAATAAATTCTGGAATGATTTAAAGATTGAAACAGTTACTAGAATTATTGGTTTCACCCATATTACTTTACTAGAAGTATCTTTATGGGATTTTATACACGGTGATAAATTTTTAAATGAAAACAAATGAGTAAAACTAAAGAACAAAAGGTTCCTAAATGGTTCATGGGAGACGTATATGATCGAGGAGCCACAGTAACAAACCCTTACAGTGGGGTTAAGTATGAACTAAATGCACTTGAGCTATCTATATATGATATGCTGATGGGTGCGCAACTAGTTATTGATACTAAGTATAGAGGTGACATGTTTGATCCTCGTACTATACCATTTCAAAAAGAAATGCGTAAAGGTTTAGATTGGTTTAGACATAATAACGTAGAAGCATATTATATTTTATTAGACTAGAAATCATGAAAGAAGAAATACTATTTATTATTGAAGAATATGAAATCGGAAGCATTAACGCTTTTGAATGTATTAAACAAATAAAAGAAAAGTTATGACAACAAACGAAATTGAAAAGCAATTAAAATCTAAAGCAATCGCACAAATACGCGAGCATGCTGAAAAAGTTGTAGATGAAATGCGTAGTTTCGGTATACATAACACTGATTTAAATCGCAATGGTGTGCAATGGTATCATAAACGTGTAAAACCACAATCAAGATTTGATGGTGAGGAAATAAAAGATCCGTGGAATCACTTTGATTGGGATGAACTTAAACAATTGATAGTAAGAAACATGAAAGAAACTTTCTTAGAGTCTATGGTTGAGAAGAAAACAAAAGAATTATTAAATAAAATAGATTTATTTGAATGAAAGCACAAGAGGTAAGAGACTATATAGTTGAAGAGTTAAACGAGGAACCACGTCATAATATGACTGCTATGGCTGAAGCTATTACATATGTATCTAATCATACAGAAATAGCAGCTCGTGAACTAATGGAGTTGTTACTAGCTAATAGACCAACTTCTGATGGTATGTCACATAGTTATGGCTTCCATACTAGAGACGGTAGAGAATTAATAAACTTAATGCAAGATAAATATTATGAGTACTCCAGCACAAATTAGATTCGTGACTAGACAAAAAGGTCAGTCATTTTCACAGCATCCACCGCTCGATGCTATACACGCGCGTCTCTACAGGCATTACGATGGTAACCCGGGTAGTTTAGGTCTAGACATTGCTAAGTCTATGTCAATAGGTAATTACTCTATTAATTATTTAGAGTTTGATGATAAACCTATAGAAAGAAAAAATCTTGAATTTATATACTATATATGGCAACATCCTGATAAAGAGACAAATATAAGTATATGGGAGAGGACAGAAGCTAATTGTCCATGCTGTGGTCATCCAGAACCAGATGGTGGTGATCCAATGTATTCATGTATATTCGTAGGTACTGCACGTGATCTTATAGATAGGTACAATGAATAGGACTGAGAGTATGACTGATGAAAAATTAGACAAGTTAGCTTCAAAATTAGCAGATCAAATAGTAAAAAGAATATATGGTATACAAAATCCTAAAAAGGATACTAAACCTTATGAAGGTGAAGACATGATATGGTATGCCGATAGAGATGATGATCATGTTATTGGTGAATTAGCTAGACTTATGACACTAAACAATCTGTATGAGGAAAGAGAAGAGTATGAAAAGTGTCACTTAATAAAAGCTCATATAGAAAGATTAAGTAAAATTGTAGAAAATCTTGAGTAAAACAGATAATAAAAGTAAGAAGCCACCTAAAAATAACATTAGGTTCTCTATTACTTTATCAGATGAACAAAAAGCTGCTAAAGCAGAAATAATAAATCACCCATTTAGTTTTATAGTTGGTAATGCTGGTAGCGGTAAAACGCTATTGGCAGTACAAATAGCTCTTGATATGTTCTTTAAAAGACAATATAACAAGATAATAATTACTAGACCAACTGTATCAACTGAAGATAATGGGTTTTTACCTGGATCTGAAAAAGAGAAGATGGAACCTTGGCTTGTACCTATCATGTCTAACATGCGTAAAGTGTACAACAAACCTGATAAGCTTGAATCTATGACTAATGATGAGGATATAGAATTAGTATCTCTTGCGCATTTTAGAGGTCGTACGTTTGACTCTTCAGTAGTTATTGTAGATGAATTCCAAAACTTAACTAGATCACAGTTCCAAATGGCTCTTAGTCGTTTAGGTAAAGATTCTATAATGATATTCTGTGGTGATAGACAACAAATAGATTTAAGCGATAAGAATTATTCCGCGATACATGAAGTGTCTAAAATAACATCTTCTGAGCACGTATATAAAGTTGTACTAGAAGACAACCATAGACATAAAGCTTTATTTGATGTATTAGAGCTATTAAATAAACACTAACACAAACTAAATACGAACACCAATAGATAATACCAGTATGAAACCAAATTTAAAAAACCGAATCAAAGAATTTAATAAAATTAAATTCAAGAATGATAAAGGAAAAAGGATCATCCTTTATACATTAAAACCAGCTACCAACAGTGTGACAATAGCTAGTTAGCTATAATAATAACAGGCTTATGTCACAGTTTGAAAGAAGATTAAAGCTGTTAGATGATAGGCGCATCGTTTATAAAAGAAATCCAATAACTGATGTACCTGACATAGATACACATGATTACATGTATTACCAAAATGGTACTCATCAATGTTATTCACTGTTTCAATCTAAAGCTAAAATAAATACTTACAAGTCTTTAAAATGGCATCTATTAGTTATATGGTATTTAAACCCTCAACTAACTATGGATGATTTTAGATATTTAGCAGAAGACATCGTTAAGATGGAATATGGATTTGTTAGTTTTAAAATACCTAAAAACACTTTAGAAAATATAGTGTACGATGTTAGCATGTGCGACCTTGATCAACCACCTGTTAATAAGTCTCGTAAAGTTATTTTTAAATGGCATAGTATTTTAACTAAAGAAGAGAAGTTAAGTATTGTAGGTAAATTAATTGGGCGGTCTCAAAAGATCAGTTCTGATGACGTTTATGATATTATGATACAACTTAATCACGATAACAAAAAGATCACGATACAACGCATCTCTGATATATTAAACGTCACAACTCGAACTGTGCATAGACGAATGTGTAACGAACTTAAAAAAGAAAAAGAATTATTAAATCAGCAACTATTATTGTAAATTTTTTATATATTCGTTGACGCGATGAGAAATCACAACAGTAAAAATTATCGTAGGTATAAAAAAGACATACGATCAAATCAACCTGAAGGTAAATTTTGGGATGAATATACTCGTGATGAATTAATAATAAAGTTTTTACCGTTAGTTGAAAATATTGCTAGAAAATTCTCAACTTCTGATGCTGCGTCTGGAATAATGAATATAGACGATTTAATTAGCATTGGTAATGCTGGTCTTATAAAAGCTGTGGACAGATGGGATAGTAAAATAATAACTGAGTCTGACGACCCAGAAAAAACTATTAAATCATTTTTCGCTAAACGTATAAGAGGTGCAATACGAAGAGGTACAGATATTAATCGCTCTGCAATGCGTATACCAGAACATAAGTTGAATGATATACGAAAAGGATTTGAGCATGATAAAGAGAAACAAGCAATGTTTTACAACTCTATGTTTATTAGTATAGATGAAAAGGTTGGAGACAATATGTATATGCAGATTGAAGATAAATCTACAGATCCATTAAAAATAGAAGTCTTACACCAGAAAATATTAAAAATAATGATGAAGCATCTTACTGATAAAGAATTTCACATTATAAGATATAGCTTTGGACTTGGCTGTAAAAAAAAGTCTGCAAAACAAATAGCTGAGATATTAAATATAGGAGGAGCAAGTTCTTATGTTAGAGTATCGCAATTAAAAAAGCAAGCTATTGAAAAATTAAAGCAAGTAATGGATTACTCTAAACTGTCGGAGTATCTAAGTTAAATTTAAACCTTAAACCTATGGCAGAATTAACTACTAAATTGGCTGATATTCAGACCAAGTTAAAAGCGAAAAAGTCTTCGTATAACTCGTTCGGAAAATACTATTTCCGTAAAGCAGAAGACATCTTAGAGGCTGTAAAGCCATTTCTATTAGAACATAAAGTATATGTAGTAACGACTGAAGAGATTATAGGCACTGAACCTGTACCTATGATGAAGACTACTGCTACCATTAGCGATGGCACAAGTGCTATACACGCGACGGCTATAGTTGGAGTTGATCTAGGTCAAAAAGGTATGCAGACCTCACAGCAATTTGGAGCTGCGTCTACATATGGTAAAAAGTATGCTCTTGGTAATTTATTCTTAATTGATGATACAGAAGATGCTGATGCTACTAATACTCATGGTAATACTACAGCTAAAACTTTAGCCGCTAAGAAACCTAAGATGAATAAAGATCAATTTACTAAAGCTAAAGAGTTTATATCTGGCGGTGGTAGTATGACTGCTATTGAATCCAAATATACTATAACTGTTAAGCAAGATCAAGAACTTAAGAAACTAATTAGTACACTATAATGAAAAAAATAATCGACCGGCTAAGAAATGACGAGGATTACTATGGAGAGTTTGGACAACAGTATTTGAGTAACTCCAACATCGCAACTCTAATTAATAATCCCCTCATGTTGAAAGAGCCTCAAAAGAAAATCCCTGCATTTCTTGTCGGTGGTTATTTTCATACAGCAATATTAGAGCCTGAAAAACTTAAAAGTTTTAGAATAATAGACTCTAGTAGTAGAAATACTAAAGCGTATAAAGAAATATCAGGCGGTGAAATGTGTTTATTGAAACATGAAGCTGATACAGCAAATATGTTGACTGAAGTTATATTGGAAAACGATGTATGCAGATCACTTATTCATTGTAAAGGAAATGTGTTTGAAGAGCCTAACATTATTGAACTGTTTGGTAATATGTGGAAGGGCAAGGCGGATATAATCAATCATGAAGAGAAACTTGTTATTGATCTTAAAACTACGTCTGACATAAGTAAATTTAGATGGTCAGCATCTAAGTACAACTATGACAGTCAATCTTATATTTATAGTAAGTTATTTGGTTATGAGATGATATTTATGGTCATTGACAAAAATACTCAACAGATTGGTTTATTCGACTGCTCACCACAGTTTTATGAAAAGGGTGAAGCTAAAGTTAAACAAGCAAGTGAACAATATGACTTGTTTTATAAAAACAGCAACTTCGACCCAAAACAGTATTTGCAAACTGAGACTTTATAGTTGTCACAAACTAAATACGACCAGTAGCAGATAATAAATTGTAATTATTAACCCTTATTTATTTTATTATGGCAAGTATTATTAAAGCCTCGATCAATCTTAGTGAAGTCCCTAAGGATAAAATCATTGAAGGTAAAAAAGGTAAGTATTTACCTATTATTATTACCATCAATGACGAACCTGATCAGTTCGGTAATCAAGGTCCGATCTGTGTAGATCAGACGAAAGAAGAACGTGAAGCTAAAACTGCTAAAACTTACTTAGGTAATGTTAAAGTAGTTTGGACTAACGGCGATAATGTTGATGCTGCTCCTCGTGACACAATGCCACATGAAGAGCAAAAAGCAGCTGTAGCTGACGACGATTTACCTTTCTAGTATGAATATAGAGAGTAGAGAGATCAATGGATTCTTGATTGACAAGTTCAATCAATATGAGCTTGAAGCAGGTAAAACACAAGGGATTTGTCCTTTGTGTTCTGCTGATAGAAAACCTAAGAATAAGAAAGCTAAATGCGCTTCTTATGATTGGGAACGTGGTCTTGGTACTTGTCACAATTGTAATACTAGTTTTCAATTACACACTTATCAACGAAAAGGTGCTAGCGAAAAAGTTTACGTTAGACCTCAAGTAGAGTTTAAACCAACATCTACTAAAGTTGAACAGTGGTTTGAAGCTAGAGGTATATCGAAGCAAACTCTCAGTGACCTTCGCGTTAGCGAGGGTGCTGAGTTTATGCCTCAAACAGGCAAGTCAGAGAATACTATACAGTTTAACTACTACATGGGTGATCAATTAATCAATGTTAAATACCGTGATGGTCGTAAGAATTTTAAACTGTTTAAAGGAGCAGAAAAAATATTTTATAACATTAACAGTATAGTTGGTTATGACTTTTGTATTATTGTTGAAGGCGAAATGGATGTGCTTGCAATGCACGAAGCGGGAATTAAAAATGTAATATCAGTACCTAACGGTGCTACATTAAATTCAAACAACCTTGAATACTTAGATAATTGCATTGACTATTTAGAAGACAAAACTAAGATTATATTAGCTGTTGATGCTGATGAACCTGGTCAAGCTCTTAAACAAGAGTTTATTAGACGTCTTGGTGCTGAAACTTGTTATTTAGTCGACTTTCAAGATTGTAAAGACGCAAACGATTATTTGCTTAAGTATAGTAAAGAACAGTTACGTAATGTTATAGATAAATGCCAACCAGTACCTCTTGAAGGTGTATCAACACTAAGAGATATTGAAGATGAACTAAAAGACTTTGTTAAAAATGGTTTTAAACCTGGTTATCAAATAGGTATAGAAAATTTTGACAAAATATTTAGTACATATACAGGGCAGTTTATAACTGTTACTGGTATACCATCTTCTGGTAAATCAGATTTTGTAGATCAAATGTGTGTAGGTTATAATAAAAACTATGGTTGGAAAACTGCTTTTGCTAGTCCTGAAAATCAACCTACATTTTTACATGCTCATAAACTTATGCGTAAAGTTTGGCAAGACATGCCAAGAGCAAACGATATAGGTAATGACAAATGGAACACAGTAACTGACCACGTTAATGATAACTTTTTCTTTATCGACATGGATAAATATAGTCTTGAAGCTGTATTACGTAAAGGTGCTGAGCTTGTTAAACGTAAAGGTATTAAATGCTTAGTTGTTGATCCATTTAATAAAATTAGAGATATTAATGCTAACTCAGATGATGTAAATCGTTATACACTAGAGTATTTGCAAAAAATAGAAGTGTTTGCTAAAAAATATGATGTGCTAGTTATTATAGTAGCTCATCCTACTAAAATGTATAAAGACAAAGACGGTAAAATCGAAGAGCCGACTATGTATAACATTAAGGGTGGCGGTGAGTGGTATGACGCTAGTTATCATGGCTTACTTGTGCATAGAGATTATGAAGCTAAAACTGTTAAAGCTAAAGTATTGAAAGTTAAATTTCAAAACTTAGGTGAAAACGGAGCTGAAGCCCATTTTACATGGGAGCACAAGTCTGGTAGTTTCCTACCTTTAGCATCTGATTTGATAGAAGATGAGAAAATGCCTTGGGAATAATGCCTAAAAAGGTTATATCAAGACGTCCCGGTTATCACAAATTTACTGAAACAAACATGAAGCATATGGCTTGGTGTTTAAAAAACGGTATCGGTATTGCTGTTGTTCCTAATTGGAATGATAGTGATGCTTGGATAGTAGAAATTATTATTAAAGATAATACCACTAAAGATCCTAAAAATTATACAGCTTCTGAAGCTGACGCTAAACGTTGGGAATATTATGAGTATTATTATAAAAAGTATAAAAAATGAAACACATAGAAGTTGCTTACGCATCTGAAGCTTTCTACAAACTATATGATCTTATTTCTGATGAGGGTATAGAGTTTGGAGATACTAAAACTTTATTTGACGTTAGTATATTAATGAGCCATCCTACTTTTAACATTATACATGAAGGTCATGTTGATCGTAAATGGTCGTTAGAGTATGCTCAAGCTGAATGGGAATGGTATTTAACCGCTCATCCTTATATTTCTGAGTTAGGTCATATATATGGTAAAGTACCTGAAATATGGAAACGCATGGCAGATGATAAAGGTAAAGTTAATTCTAATTACGGTCATCAATGGAGTCGTAATTCTCAATTAAATAAAGTTATTGAGATGCTAAAAAAAGATCCAAATACACGACAAGCAGCAATAAGTATATACGACGGTAAAGAAATACACGAGTACGACAATGACACCCCATGCACATATGCAGTGCAATTCACAGTTATAGATGATTATCTAAATATGTCTGTTGTAATGCGATCTAACGATCTCTGGTATGGCTTCTGTAATGATCAATATCAATTCTCAAACTTACAAATGTTAGTTGCTCAAAAGACAGGTTATGAAGTTGGTACTTATTATCATTACGCTCATAACATGCATTTATATAAAGATAAATTACTAAAACAAAAATAAAATGTATCACGTATATCATATACCAGGTAAAAAAGTAGGAGTTACTAAAAACCCTAAAAAAAGAGTAGAAGAACAACAAGGTTATAAATCTGGAGAATATTATATAGTATATTCAACAGAAGATATAAGTGTTGCATCCATTATGGAAAAAGAACTACAACTAGCTTATGGTTATAAAGTAGATCAAATCTTATATGAAAATTTAAACGTTAATAAAAAGAAAAAAATGAAAGTAAATGTAACAGAACAAACAACTACATTTCCTGTCCCACTTAATAAGTTGAGAGGCAGGTTAATGGATATTGCAGACACAGTTATTGAAACAGAACACGCTGATATAGTATTAAATCATGATGTTATTGCATGGATAATGGATCATGCTATAACTTCACAGTTTGACAAAAACAGATGCTATATATATAACAAGGCTTACGCTGAATGGTCAAATGAATATTTAAATGATGAAGAAAAACCTAATCGTAATATATTTGATAATATACGTAGTTGGGCTATGGTAAGAGGTATATATGATAAAGGTAATTCACACACGCAGTATGTTAAGTTGATGGAAGAAGCCGGTGAACTAGCTCAAGCATTACTTAAAAACGATAAGCCAGAAGTTATAGATGCTATTGGTGATATGGTTGTGGTACTTACAAACTTGGCTAAGCTAGAAAAATTAGATATAGAAGACTGTATAGAAAATGCTTATGCAACTATATCGAAGCGTACAGGTAAAATGGTTAATGGAACATTTGTAAAAGATTAATATTATGAGTAGTAGAGAAATAATGGATTCAAAAAATGGTTATGAAGATAGAGAATCATATGGCTTTAGAGACCCAGTAGTTAAAAGAGTTGTAGATAAGTTTGTAGATAGGTCTAATACAGGCTTTGCTAAATATGGTAGAACATTACATAGTGAACGTATCGAAGGTCATAAAGACTTATTAGGTTATCTAAACGATATACAAGAAGAATTAATGGACGCAATACTTTATATTCAATCAGCTCGTGAAGAGTTAATTGATTTAATAGATCTTAGAAATCATGAGAAAAAAGATCAAGCGTAATAAAGGACCTGTACGATCTAAAAAAGTAACGTTTGATGGTATAGAGTTTGCTTCAGGTTTAGAAAAATATATGTATGTAGCATTGAAAAATGCTAAAATAAAATCTAAATATGAAGGAGAGACTTTCGTTTTATTAGATGGTTTTCATTTTGAAAATGAAGCATATGAACGTCAATCTAATGGTAAAGGCGAAATGGTTAATAGAGGTTGTAAGCGTATACTACCTATAAAATATACGCCTGATTTTATTGGTAATGATTTTATAATAGAGACAAAAGGTAGAGCTAATGAGTCATTTCCTATGCGATGGAAGTTATTCAAAAGATTAGTTATGAATCAGTTCCCTAATGTAACTTTATATAAGCCTCAAAATCAAAAAGAGTGTGACAAAGTTGTTGAATTAATTTTAAATAAAAGAAAATGAAAAATTGGCATTTAGAACTAGGATTTATTCCTGGTTTTTTATTTGGTGTTAGAACTTATCTTAATGATGGTTTTGCTATACACGTACTTTATATCGGTTGTTTTGACTTAGCATTAACACTTGAAGATAAGATAAAAGATGAAGAATAATATATTTGAAAAAAGGTTGAATATACTACCTTATAAATACCCACAGTTATTAGAATATAAAGATGCTATAAGGCATTCATACTGGATAGATACAGAGTTCAATTTTACTGATGACATTCAGGATTTTAAGGTAAATATAACAGATCATGAAAGAGATGTAATTAAGAAAACTATGTTATCAATAGCTCAAATAGAAGTCAACGTTAAAACTTTCTGGGCTGATATGTATAAAAGAATGCCTATAAGTGAGATTGGTGATGTAGGTATGACATTTGCTGAATCTGAAGTTAGACATAAAGATGCTTACGCTAGACTGTTACGTATTCTTGGTTTAGAAAAAGAATTTGAAACTGTAGTAGAAGTACCAGCTATAGAAGCTAGAATAAAGTATTTAACTAAGTATTTAGATGGTACTAGATCAAGAGATAATAAAATGTATACTAAATCAGTACTATTATTTTCTTTATTTATAGAGCACGTTAGTTTATTTAGTCAGTTCTTAATAATGATGTCTTTTAATAAGAATAAAAACTTACTTAAAGGTATATCTAACGTTGTAGAAGCGACCTCTAAAGAGGAAGATATACATGGTAATTTCGGAGCTGAGATAATAAATATTATTAGAATAGAAAACCCTGAGTGGTTTGATGAAGACTTTAAAATACTAATAATATCTGCTTGTGAAAAAGCTTATAAAGCTGAGTGTAAAGTTTTAGATTGGATATTTGAAAACGGAGAATTAAGTTTTTTACCCAAAGAAACAATACAAGAATTTATTAAAAATAGATTTAACAATTCACTAAATAAAATAGGTTATGACTCTGTATTCGAGATCAATGAAGAAATCCTCGATAATACCAAGTGGTTCGATGTTGAAATTACAGCAACTAAAGAGGGAGATTTCTTTTATAAAAAACAGATTGATTACAATAAGAAAAGCAAAAGTATAACAATAGACGATTTATTTTAATGGAGTATAAGAAGTATTACTGGCTCAATGAAGAGTCAAGATTGTTTTTATCTAGAGGATATATAACAGAGACCCCAGAACAAAGGATAAAAGATATAGCTAATACAGCCGAAAAGATCTTGAAAATGGAAGATTTTGCTCAGAAGTTTGAAGATTATATGGCAAGAGGCTTTTATTCTCTTTCTACTCCGGTATGGATTAATTTTGGTAAACAAAAAGGTTTACCTATTAGTTGTTACGGTAGTAATATAGATGATAACTTAGATAGTATATTAAATGCATCGCGTGAAATAGGTATGATGTCTAAATATGGTGGTGGTACATCTGCTTATCTTGGTAATATACGACCAAGAGGTAGTGTTATATCAACAGGTGGTAAAGCTGATGGCCCTGTTCATTATGCTCGTATGTATGATACTACTGTTGATGTTTGTAAGCAGTCGGAAGCCAGAAGAGGAGCTTGTGCAGTTTATCTACCTGTAGAACATAGCGATATTGAAGAGTTTTTAGATATTGGAACCGAAGGAAACCCAATTCAAAATCTTCAATATGGAGTTACAGTAACAAGTGAATGGATGCAGTCTATGAAAGAAGGTGATAAAGCTAAGCGTAAAATATGGGCTAAAGTAATACAGCGTAGATCTGAGTTTGGTTTTCCATACATTATGTTTAAAGATAATTCTAATGACAATTCACCATATAAAGAACTAGGATTAGAAATAACAGCTTCTAATTTATGTTCTGAAATTCAATTACCAACTGATAGCTATAACTCTTTTGTTTGTTGCTTAGGTTCAATTAATTTATTACACTGGGATGAGATCAAAAATACAGATGCTATTGAGTGCTATACACACTTCTTGAACGCAGTTATGGATGAGTTTGTAGTAAAATCAGCAACACTACCTGGTTTAGCTCGAGCACATAGATTTGCATCACAACATAGAGCTATTGGATTAGGAGTTTTAGGTTATCATTCTTTATTTCAATCTAAGCTCATAGAGTTTGATTCTCTGCACGCAAAATCATTAAATGATGAAATATTCAAAACTATTAAAGAACGATCAGAGAACGCGTCTAAATGGCTCTCTGAATACAAAGGGTACAAGTCTTTACGTGACGGGTTTGCTAACACAACTCTCATGGCTATTGCACCAACAAAATCTAGCTCCTTTATTCACGGTGCTGTCAGTATGGGGATTGAACCTATTAAGTCTAATTACTTTATTAAAGATCTGGCTAAAACGAAAACTGTTTATCAAAATCCGTTTTTAAAAGCAGAATTAGAAAAGTATAAATTAGATAGTAAGAAGACTTGGGATAGTATTTTAAAGAAAGATGGCTCTGTTCAACATTTAGATTTTCCTACTAAAGGAGTGTTTAAATCTTTCATTGAAATATCTCCAAAGGAAATAGTATTACAAGCTGCTCAAAGACAGAAGTATATAGATCAGTCACAGAGTTTAAACCTTATGATTGATCCTAGTATATCAGCTAAAGATATTAATAAGCTTTACCTATACGCTTGGGAGGAAGGAGTTAAGACTTTATACTATCAGTTTAGTCAAAGCTCTGCTCAGGCATTTAGTAGAAATATATTAGAGTGTAGTAGTTGCGAAGGTTAGTTTTATAATCCAATACCTCTTCTATTGTATTTAGTTCTTTGATCTGTATCAACGTATTCAACACTATCATATTTACCACAATGAGGGCATCTAAGCTTATCTAGTTTAGATGCTTCATTTATTTTCCACTCTTCAGAACAAGCTTGTTCTCCGCATTTATATATGTAAGTGTGCCGTATGAATACTTTATGTGGCATCAGAATGCTTCCATTACTATTTCGTCTATAGAGTTTTGTACTTCATTCTTAGTAACCTCCATAGTCATCATTATATTTGCTTGAAATCTTTTAACTTCTTCATTGTTGTTGAATATAACGATAGTAGGTACAACTACTATTTTATATTCACTAGCCCACCTAGAATCAGATGTTATATCAACTCGTTCTGTTTCACAATCTGTTAATTTAGGCAACCATTCTACTTGATTAGCAGCATTAAAACTAGCATTAAATTCTACAGCTACCATTCCGTCAGGAAAATCTTGAGCAATACAAGTAGTAGTTAGTATTGATAGTAATAGAAATAATTTCTTCATAATGTTATTCTAATAGTTATGATACCTAAACTAGCTCCAACAGCATTTGATAATATATCATTTATATCTGGATTACCATGTTTTATATCACGCATCTCTTTAGCCACACCAACCATCATAGGTAGTATAAATCCATATACTGCAGCTTTTCTTTTACTTTTAGTCCTATCTAAAACTAATGCAGTAGTAGTAGCACTAAGTAAATATACACTACTTGTATGTATAATTCTATCTTTCCGTAGAGCTTGAGCACTTACTATATTTGTTATCATAAAAAATATAATGAGTGCTTTATACATACTTGTTTATTTTAGTTTATCAATTTTTTCTTCTACCCTTATCATTTGATCTTTAATCTCTTTAACATCCTCCTGAGTTGACATTATCGTCTGCCTTATAAGTTGATCTTTCATATCGTATTCCATACGAGTAATTTCAGGATCAGGAGGAAGAGGTAACTCTTTAGCTTCAGTTATATCTGCTTGCAGTGTGAACCACATACCCACCAGGGTGAATATTAAAACTGCTATGCCAGCTAGTGTCTTTATACTAAGCTGCAATGTTGTGTCTTCGTTTAATTCTTTTGCCATGATTAAAATATTACATAGTTTACACCAACACTAAAATTGTGCCATTGTCGGTTCCAATACTTATTATATCTACCTTCTACAAATATACCTAAGCTTTTATTAAATCTATATCCATATATAAGTCCAGCTGAGTAGTCTAACCACTGACCACCATTGTATTTATGGTAGGAATATGTATTATCTGTATCTAAGTGATAAGGCATTAAATTACCCCAAGAATGAAACCAAAAGTCTTTTGTAAAGTGGTAATAGTCAAATCCTAATACTGCAGAATATTCTACTATACTAGAAATTGCACTTCTTTGTTTTTCTACATAGTCATCTATTACTTGTGGTATAATAACTTCTTCCCATACTTCTTGACTAGTTGCTACTACCTCTCCATTGGGTGCTGAGTATTGTCCATCTAATGTTATATTGTATCCCTCCTGTAGTGCCAAATATGTATAATGTAATGTCCCATTGTCCAGCACCCAATCTGCCAGGGGGTCAAAACCATATGGCTCTGCAAGACGCTGAACAGCTCCTACGTTAAAAGATAATTTACCTTCTTTAATTTGTAATCTAAATCTTTCTGATGCTTCAAAGTATTTTATATCTGCAAACCCATCTGCTAAATATTCTACTTTACTAACCCACTTATCAGCAACATATCTTACAAAGTGATGCTGGTTAGTAAAATTAACACCTAAACGACGCACAAAATCAGCTTCGAACAAATACTCAAAGCCATCAACTCTACCGATGGTCGCGGCATCAGAATAAGAATTCTCCGTACCATTATAAAAAGTGTTGGCTCTGTTCTCATATCCAAATCGTTTTATTTTTCTGATACCTACAGATAGAGTATAATCAAAAGGTGTTTCAACTACTTGCTCTTCTAACGTACCTGATGTTACAGACCATATTTGATCATCACCTAATGATGTACCACCATTAACAGCGGCATACATAGTAGAGTACTTAAATATACTTTTAAGTCCTTGAGCATTCCCTAAAAAAGGAATTAACAATAATATTACTAATAACTTTTTCATTTTTTGATTACTTTTTTAGTTATAACATTATTGTTATAAATTATATTAAAATTATATATACCACTTGCTAATAAACTAATATCTACTTTAATTGTTTTTGTAGACCCATTAGATTCTACTTTCCAATAAATAACCCTATTTCCTAGTATATCAAAAACTTGTAATTCAAAAGTTTCTTTACTAGTAATGTTTATAATATCTTCAGTAGGATTAGGATATAAAATAATTGCATTATCTTCCATTAACTCATTTATATTTAAAGAACTATTTCCACCACAGCTCCAATAAAGTTCTTGACATTTATCATCCCATTGATCATTACAACAATAAGGATCTATCATAATAACCCAAGCGTAGCATGTATCATTCAACCAATATGGTATACCAGGACCATCAATACATCCTGCATCATACAAGCAACTTCCATCGTCTGTATTATATACTGCATCATAATTATATGCTAAAGGATCCATGCAGCCTTCTAAGACATCTATACATCCTCCATTATCAGTATTAGCCAAGGAATCATAATTAAATGCTGTATTGTCAGTACAGCCATATACTATATCAACACAGGAAAAATCTTCTGTGTTTGCCTCTGGGTTATAATTAAATGCACTAGGATCAGTGCAACCGTAGTAAAATGCTATACACGATCCATTATCGGTATTAGCAACAGGGT
>CEUI01024704.1_pt1 | contig 17585 bp, 15 predicted proteins | sample 531411 | NCBI WGS metagenome assembly CEUI01 (sample SAMEA2622841, study PRJEB7988) | marine metagenome | isolation source: saline water (ENVO:00002010), including
CTGTTAAAAACATTGTTCATTCTTTCTGAACGGAAACCGAAATCTCCAACAATCGAGTACATAAGATAGGAAGTACCAGATGACAAAGATCCCAGTAGTAAGAAGTTGATGTAATTGTAATCAAAGCTAAATAGTTCTGTTAAGCCATTAATACTCCACAAAAATACACCAACCCAAAAGCCCATACACATGGGACAATGAAAAAAACCACCAAATTTTTCTTTGGATGGTCTTATCTTATTAAATATTGAACCACCGACTAACACTTGCGTCATTCCATACGCAATTAAAATAAAATACAACAAATCCATTTTAACCTCATCAAATTCTATAAATGCTGCCAATTCCGTAAGGTCGCATTGCTGCTCTAATGGAGCCTTTTTGGGTGTCATGATATTTTTTCGGATCGAATTCTGTTGAGTCTTCGGGACCGGGCTCTGTTAATCTTCTTTCCTCTTCTTCTTCGTAAGCTTTTCGAGTTAAGAAGCTGGGCCTTTCATCTTCCACAAACTTATATAAATTTAATAAAGCCATTTGAACCAAATTGTGTTCTTCCGTTTGAGGCATAAAAGCTTCCATAGACATAAAGACACTACCACCTTGAATTGAGTTTGGATCAATTATACCTCTTTTTCCCAAATATTTAAATAATCTTTCTTGTGCTGAGTAAACTTCGTCATTAAAATTTTCTTTCGGAAAAGCGACGATCTTGTTATCGGCTGTCATGATGGCAATGTCAATATCTTCGTGATCAAAAATCATAAGATCACCACCTAAAGTTTTTCTGACATTTAAGCGAATTTCCAGCTGCGGTGGTTTTTCCGGAGGTGGAGGCGGAGTTTGAGGTTGCCCTTTGGCGCCTTTTATAACAGTTGTTTTAACTCTTTTAGTCATCTTCTGATATCTCTTTTACCAAACCTTGAATTTTTAAAATGGTTTCAACCATTCTGGAGTCTACTTTTCTCTTTCGAAAGCCATCAATAATACTTAGAACTTGTTCTGTTTTTTCTTTCACTTCCATATCATTTTGAATACTTTTGTGATTAAGTGATTCCCTTAAAGTCTTTTTAAGGCGCGTAACCTCTTCATTTAAATATATTTTTAATTCTAAGCCATTGTCTGTGAAAGAAGTGACATATCTTTTCAACAAGCTTTGCTGTTCTTTCAGTAGTGTATTTGAATATTGACTGTTAAACTTCTTTACGAACACATTCATGGTCAACTTATCGAGCGGCTTCATTTTGTTTTCATTAAGATTATTTTTTGACGTTATTTTTTTTATTAATTCATCTTCCAAAAGAATTCTTGCTTTTGGAGGGGTATTATCCGGATTTAAAATCTGATAGATCGTGGCCAAATTTTTATAATTGGGAACAAAATTTGAAAATATGCTTTTGGACAGCTTTTTATTAATTTCATTAATTAATAAACTTTGCGCGTCAAAAACTTTCTTCTTGTTTAAATTTTGATAATCCACCTTAACCTCATACAAGAGTTTTTCTGCGAATTCAGGAGTCATATCTACATCTTCATTCAGTGTTTTATACAGACTTAGTTCTCTCGCCAACACACTATCTTTGTTGAAGTGATCTTTGATAATAGAAATTATGGTATTTTTTCTTTCCAAATTTTCATTTAACGAAGCCTTGGTTAGCTCCCTGATTAAAGCTTCAAATAGAAAAGCTGTATTTCTTTTTTTGTTGTGTTTAAACTTCATCTTCTTTGGACTCCATTCTTTCTATCAACATTTCAATTTCTCTGGAATTTTTCAAAATGTTTTTCTCCTGTATATCATAAGTAGATTCTAAACCTTCTGCTATTCCATAAGAAAGTGATTTTAAATCTTTATATCCAGATTGTCCCTGAGCTATCATCGATCGATGACGTGCCCCAGCAGGTCGACGGTCTCCTCCTCTGAATTGTTTTGGGGTATACCATTTTCCTTTTGCATTTGGACTTAAGTGTGCAGCAGGATGAGAGCGACTAACTTTGTACCAATCCTCCTCATCACGCTTACCAGGAGGGGGAGCTTCTCCGCCCTCACCAGGTGGTGCGGCCAAAAGCATACCTCCTTCATCCGGAGGAGCCTCTCCTCCGCCTTCTTCTGGTGGAGCTTCTCCTTCAGGAGGAGGGCCTTCTCCTGGGGCGGGAGGGACACCCCCAGCTTCTCCGCCAGGTCCAGGCAGAGGTGGGGCCCCTGCGCCGCCTTCGGCGCCTGGTGGGGGTGCAGAAGCGATTGCTTCAACTGCTTTCTCCAGCGATGCCATAAACTTCCTATCATGGAACATCTCTCTTTGAATTCTAAGAAGCTGTTCTTCTGACATTCCAAAAATATTCTTGGATATCCATTGTCTGCTGAAATATCCTTCCGTTGCTGCTCCAGCCACATCAAACTTCATTCTCCAATGTTCTAGTTCTTGAAGTTCCGCAATTTTTGAGGGATTATTAAGCCTCAATTTGAAAGATAAGAGGTCCTCGCCTCTGTAGCCAAGTGTGAACAAGTGTACAACACCAATTTTTTCTAATTCAGATACCACGACTCTTTGAAGCCTCTGAACTGTCCTGGCAAAGCGAATATCTTTTTGTGCTAATGTTGTTTTATCTTCATCGGAACCCTCTGCTCTTGATAAATAAGACGCAGGTATTTTGAGGGCTGCAAATAATTTATCCCTCAAATATTTAACGTCGTCGATATCTCCGGTATAAGTACCACCCGGCAGATTTTCTATTCTAGAAGATTGGTTTCCTCTAACTGGAATGTAATAATCTTCTTCGATACTCATCGGATTGTACCGAAGGTCTACCCTACCGTCATTAACGTCAACGACTTGATTGCGCTTCATTTGAGTCATAACTCTTTGCATATATTGTTCAACATCATCAGGTGAAATATTTCCAACATCGATATAGAATACTCTTCTTTCCGGAGACCTGACAATACGATAGGCCATCATTGCGTCTTCCAAAAGTGTTAGTTGGCGCCAAATTCTTCTTGCTGGTTCTAATACAGAGGTTCCGTATGGTGAATATTTGTCATTCCCCAGAATCCTGAAGTGTGATATTTGCCAGTTTTCAAAAGTTATGCCACCAGAGTTCCATTGAAATTGTATGTAATTTGGATTTGTTTTATCTTCACCTTCAAGTCTTTCAACTTCATTTGGTGGCAAGCCCACGGCATATTTAATCCCATCTTTATCGTCAATGTCTAAATAAAGGAAGAAATCTCCATATTTACACATTGTTCTACACCAGCCAAAAAGGTTGTATTCTAAGTTTAATATATTGTGATAAAGCACTTCCAAGACAGACTTGATTTCTTCGTTGTCACAACGAATATCCATCATTGCACGCAAGGATGTTGATGTTGTCATCTCATCAGCGTAAATATCTAAAGAAGAGGCAATTTCTGGCGTGTATTCCATTTGATCAAAGTCGACGTATCTCTCATTCCTATTTTGATTAGCAAAGAAATTGGATTGCATCTTATCATAAGGATTATGAGCCGATTTCTTAAAATTTTGTCCACTGGATGAACGGAATCTAAAATTATCTAGTTCTCTACGTTTAAGTTTTCGAGGGACTTGTTTCCTGTAGTTGACTATTGGTCCAGAAAGAAGCCTTGTTAGTTGTCTAAATAACTTGCTTTCTGAATTTCTTGGATTTCTTCTTTTATCGACCATATTTTATTAACCTTTTACGAGCCAAATGAATTTATCTTGCTTTTTTCTCTTTTTTTCCAGATTCGCAGAATTATTTTTAAAGCCCGTCATACCTTTAATTGATGTGTTCATCATTTTACCAGACTTTTGCATCGAATTTAAAAAAGCTTTCTTATATTTTAAATCTCTTTGATTGATAGTGAAAGCAATATCTTTAACCCAACAACCAATAGCACAAGACATGATTAAGTCATCATTATATTTTTTCATCGACTGCGGGCGGCCATTTTGCCAGATAAAAGTTTTCATTTCGTTAATCAGCCTGTTGGAATACACTGTAATTAGTTTATTTCGAATGAATTCTTCCATTTTAGCGACAACTAGGGGCCTTGTCTTTTGAGTGGTCGTGAAACCAGCGACAGCGCTGTTAGAATTTTCTGCAATAGACGGCTCTGCATATTCATGTGATGACTTATAGGAATAATAAATATTCGGATATCCCTTATCTCTTAATTTTTCGAGTACTGCAAATCCAACAGAGTTATTTTCAACGACAATCATACAATTTCCGTACTCTTTTCCCGCGCCATGGAGCAAGTCCGCAAATATATCAGGTGTTGCTTTTCCTTGATATTCTGCCACAATTTCCATTGTTTCTATTTTGAAAATGTGGAACGCCGAGAAATCATTTCCATCGCCTCGCGCAACATCTGCTGAAAGCATATAGGTGAACTCTGGATCGTGTTCCTGCCAGATCCAAAAATTTCTATCAAAACCTGTTCTATACTTTGGATCAACTACTTTCTGAATCAGAAATTGCATATCATCCGGGTGGAACACGGTTTCACCAGACATATTAAAGTTACATTCTAGTTCCTGAGCAATTTGGCGTCTAGACATGTTTCTAGTTTCTTTTTCAAACCATTCTTGATCTCGATCCGGATGGACATCCCATTTTAATGTTGTGATTCTAAAATCATTTTTCTCAGCCATGGCATCTATGCAGTTTTGATGAAACCAGTTACCAACGCCGTTTGGAGTGGAAAGAGCGATGCATCGACCACCAGTAGACAAGGTGGGATACAAACCAGTCCACAACTCATCCAAACCTTCGACGTGAGCAGCCTCGTCAATAACCAATAAAGAAAGCGCCTCAGAACGACCAGCGTCTGAAGAAGTGGAAGAGGCTTTTATCTGAGATCCGTTTGATAGTTCAAAAGAGGTTCTATTGTCGATAATAATTTGGGCGATTTTCATCCACTCTGGTAAATTTCTGTGGACGTTTTTAACTTTCTTAACAAGGTTAGAGGCTGTTCCAAATTTTGTTGCCATAACGAGAACATTTTTGTCTCTGCGAAACATCATCATCCATGCAACATATGCCGCCGTTATTGTAGATATACCTAACTGACGGGCTTTCAAGACGATGTTGAAGCGATGCTCATTGAAATCATTAATCAAGTCGTCTTGAAAATCGTAAGTGTTAAAGGCAATCAAGCCTTTGAGCGGGTGTGAGATTTTAGCGTATGTATTGATAAAATATTGAGCGTCTTTACCACATTTAACAATTTCTTTTACAATCTCTTGTTTGGAGAGTTGATATCCCATAAGTATCAACCATCCTTTTTATCTTTCTTCCAGCCGCCTTTTTGATCTTTGTTTTGTGGAGCTTTGCCCCAGCCGCCTTGGGATAAAAAGCTCTTAAATTTTCCTTCAATCCTGTCCTTAGAAGGAATCGTAACATCATCGACATCTCCGAGTCCGCCAATCTTGTAAGCTTTATTACAAATTGCGAAAACCCTGACTCTCGAAGTAGATTGGACTAAAACTTCGCAGTCGCCATCAGAAGTTAGAGTAAGAGCTTTTCCTGTAGCTTTTCTGTATTGTTTTTTAAGGTGTTTAACAATATCACCCATTGTTATTTCCATTTCGCTTTCAAAGTTTCCTTTGTGAACGTCCTTAAGTTTGATATCGGACTGATATGTAATAAGTAACTTATTGCCGTGACAACGGACTTTAAAACCATCGACGGTTCTGGAGTCGAATATGGGATGACCCTCTTCTCGCTTTAAACCAATTTTAATTGGCTCTCCCTTATCATCTAGCGCGCCGTCAAATGAGTTAGCCGCGGCTTGCGCTATACCACGAATAACATCTAAACTTGCTTGTGACATTTATTTATCTCCTCTTTCTGGACGCCAGCCTGATTTCCAACGTTTTTCTCTATTTTCCACATATTTTATAAAGCATGTATGACAACATTCATATTTTATGATACATATGTCGTCATTTGATTTCAATGAAAATTTACCACAAACTGGGCAATTTTTATTTGTTCCTTTAGTAAGTAGTTTTTTAGGCACTAAAAAACCATTGATTTCAACCTTTTCAGATTGTTCATCATATACTTCTTCTTTGACGACCATTTCTTTAAGCTGTTGAATGTAATCTTTTTCTTTTTCTTCGTCCCAACCGGACTTAGGATTTTGTACAGCTTCTTTGCCATATTTCTTGACAATTGCTTTTTCGATCTTTGCTATATGATTCCAGTCTTTTTCTTTCATTTGGTTTCGATTAGGAGGTTTCCATTTCCATCCCATCGTAAGTTTACCTTCTCATTGACATAGTTGTTAATAGCAGAAACGTAAAAATCAATATTTTTATCGCCAAACTCTTTTTTTTCTATTTTTTCGATCAACCAAGATATGACTGAATTAACAACAAAAGCCTTCTCGCCAAGGTGATAAACGTTATCCTCGACGACAAAGCTTTTGTCTAAGTCTTTGATTGCTTTCAAAATTAATTTTCTATTAATCGTTTTTTGTGAAGCCACAAAAACCTCCGTTATTTATTTTTTATTCTTTGCTTTCATAAAAGCTCTTTCAAATTTTGATTTTGACTCAGCTTTAATCTTTGCGCAGCTTCTCTTGTCATGGCCTTCTTTTCCACACTTAGAACAAGTCCTTTTTTTGACTTTGTTAGTTTCTTTAGCGTCGGAATTTTTAAGACCCTTGACAACTTTTTTGAGATCTTCGATTTGCCTCTGTTGCTCTTTGATAGCTTCGACAAGAAGGGCATTCATTTTCGGATAATCCAACCCAAAGTGCTCTTTCGCGTAGCCTTTCTTTTCATATACCACAGAAGGGACAACTTCTTGAACTTCCTGAGCAATAAAACCGATGTCTTCCGAACCATCATGGCGCCAATCATAAGTAACACCGCGCAGGGCCTTAACTTTGTCGATTGGGTTACTGATCCGTTTGATATTTTCCTTGAGCCTCTCATCCGAGTAAGTAACAAAAGAATGAGCAGTAACCAAGCCGTGACTTGAAGTATTCGGCAGAGTCAAGCCTGTGGTACCAAAAGCTGCCACTTCAAAGTCGCCGCCTCCAATTGTAATATTGACCCCTATTTTGCCGTCTTCTGTACCGTTAGTGACGTCAGCTGAGTATCCAATAATTTTGCCATAAGTTGTAACAGAATTGCCAGAATCGTATCCTTTAAAAATAACATTACCCAAAACATCGTCATCAGCAGCAGAATTATCGTTTGGGAAGTGACAAAGTTGCAAGGCTCCGGCCGTTGCATCAGCGTGCAAACTGGTGATCGACAAGAGCGGCTCATTTGTACCTGTAGCAGCCAACATCATTCCATTCGGAGGCAATGTGACGTAAAGGTTCTTTTGACCAGAAGCGCTGTTGTATTTTATCGTCGCAATATCGCCTGTTGTTCCAAAACGAAGTTGAGCCAAGTCACTAATTAACATGCCCTCTGAAGCTGTCAATTGTCCTGTAACAGTAACAGTATTACTAGTTGCATTACCCAATGTTACATTTCCGGAAACGTTCAAAGTGCTTTCAAGAGTGGTAGCGCCAACAATATTGAGAACACCAGAACCAGATATTTCTCCGCTTGTGGAAATTTTACCACTTCCTGCTAATGCACCCCCAAGAGTAAGAGCGCCAGGGATTTCGGCGTTACCGTTAGCATGGAATTTGGATGTATCGTTAATATATAAAGAAGAGCCGGTCATCCCAACCGCTCCAGAAATTGCTCCAGAAACGTGAAGCGTGCTTTCAAGAGTTGCCGCTCCTACAATATCAAGAGGACCAGATGAAGAGACGCTACTGAGAGCGAAAGTGCCACTAACACCCAGGTCTCCTTCAATGAAAACGTTACCAACGATGTTAGCATCACCAGAAGCTGATAAGCAGGTTGTACCAGCAGCTTGCCCGGCGATAACAAGAGTTCCGTCGCCGTTTGCTCGAACGCTCTTTGTTCCGCCATCATTGACTGCTAAATTATTAACGTGTGCATATGAAGCACTTACGGAAGATCCGGATAGTCCAGCCGCAGATCCGATAGCCCCAGTAACACTAAGCGTGCTTTCCAAAGTCGCAGCTCCGACAATGTTAAGTTCGCCAGAACCAGATATTTGTCCTGCTTTGAGCGTAGCTTCCGTTCCTGAGAAGACTTCCGAAGAGTTTGTAGCAGTATGAAGTAGAGTAAAGGCTTCAGCGCTATCATCCCAACCCATAAAACCAACTCTTGCAGAAGAGCCGTCATGATATCGGAATTCAATACCTCTATCTTTGTTGTCATCCGACCCAGGGGCAGTATCACCACCAAGAGTAAAGATAGGGTCGTCGACCGTTACAGTTGTTGAATTGACAGTTGTTGTCGTACCATTAATAACCAAGTTACCAGAGACGTATAGATTACCTTGTAATTCTGCGCCGCCGCCAGCATTCAAGAAAGAATTGCCAGCATGACCAAAAGTAACCGATTTGGCTGCCAATGCGCCGAGTGAACTTGAAATGTTATCCGCACTTAAGATTGCTCCAGTAACATGCAAATAGCCGAAGAGATGGCTATTGGCGCCGATATTGAGAGGGCCGGAACTTGAAATTTCACCGGTTGTGGAAAGTTTTCCATCACCAGTTATTGCAAGACTATTTGTTCCGCCATCGTTAATGCCAAAACTATTAAAGTGTCCGTAGGACGCACTCACAGAAGAACCTGAGAGGCCGGCTGCAGAGCCAATAGCACCAGTAACACTCAGCGTGCTTTCAAGAGTTGCGGCGCCGACGATATTAAGATCTCCGGAGCCAGAGATTTCACCAGATGTGGTAAATTTACCAGTGGTAGTAATTGTTCCGTCGCCACCCATCGTAATGCTATTGGTGCCGCCTTGGTTGAGTCCAAAACTATTAAAGTGTGCATAAGAGGCACTTACGGAAGAACCAGAGAGGCCGGCAGCTGAGCCGATTGCACCTGTAACACTGAGCGTACTTTCTAGGGTTGCTGCGCCGACAATGTTGAGGACACCAGAGCCAGAAATTTCACCAGACGTAGCAAACTTGCCAGTTGTAGTAATTGTTCCGTCTGCACCCATTGTGATACTGTTTGTACCACCCTGGTTGAGTCCAAGGCTATTAAAGTGTGCGTAAGATGCACTGACAGAGGACCCGGAAACACCAGCGGCAGAGCCGATTGCTCCGGTGACGCTGAGCGTGCTTTCAAGAGTGGCTGCGCCGACAATATTAAGTACTCCAGATCCGGAGATTTCGCCCGCGACAGCTAATTTTGAACCATCAAATGTTAGATTGGCTTCACCGTTTAGTCCGGTACCAGTACTCGTGATAACACGATTGTCGGTATGGTTTGAAACTGATGCAGCGCCAAGCTGTGTTTCGCTTACTGCTCCGCCTGAGCCGCCAGCTGATTTAAAGTATAGATTTCCGTCTGCTTTTACGTACAGTACGCCGTTGTTGTCTTCCGCGGTTGGCGCGGACATTTCTTCAAGCTGAAGATGATTCGTTAGTTTTGTTGCCATGCATAGGTCCCTCCGATATTTTATGCAATTGTCTCTATGACATTAATATATAGTAATTACGAGGCGGTTCTCTCTACAAAAAACTTGTTTATTTCTTAAAGGTCTAATTTCTTTTCCATAATTTCTATTTTTCTTTGTTGCTCTTTAACACATTCGATAAGCAACGCAGTTAATTTTGGATAATCAAGAGCAGCTGGTCGGTTATCTTCAAAAGAGACGATTTCTGGCAATACTTTACTTACCTCTTCTGCAATCAACCCTATTTCTTTTTTGCCATTTTCTATCCAATTAAAAGAAACGCCTCTCAACTTTTCAACCGTCTCCAAAGGGCTTTGAATTGTTTGAATATTTCCCTTAAATCTCTCTGAGGAGTATGAAACAAATCCATTAGCTTTAACTTGTCCTGATGCGTTAGCATTGTTTGGCAACTCTACTGCGTAAGATGGGTTAGATACTCCGACACCTACATTTCCGCCAAAATAAGCACCTAGTGACGCTGTAAATTGGGCAGCCAACCCAACATCCCCAGCACCAATTATTGTACCAGTAACATATAAATTACCAGGAAGCTCCGCGCCTCCGCTTTTATTTAATTTAGCATCTGCATCTGAGCCCCAAACTATATTTAAGCCTGCCAAGCTGGTTGCACCAGATACAGCGCCTGATACATGTAAAACATTTTCTAGTGTCGCCGCCCCAACAACATTAAGAGGTCCGGATCCTGATATTTCACCTGATGATACAAACTTAATACTAGATAAAACCCCATCAAAAGTACCAGAAAGGGCATGCAACGAAACATAGCTATCAATATTAACGGCGCCCGATGCAGTTTCATCATCTGTTGTATTAATAAAAGCAAATTCTTCTGCGCTCTCGTCAAATATCATTCCTTTATTCGGGCCGGCCCTTTCCATGAGGAGGCCGAGATCCTCAGTCGCTGCGTTATTATCATTTCCTAAAAGAAAAAGTTTCTTTGATGTAAACCCAACAGTAGAACCATCTATAGAACTTTCAGTTCCTGCGCCAACCTCGAAAGCCGGAGCAAAGACTGTTGAGCCGCATATAATTGAACCACTGACATATAGGTTTCCATTTAATTCTGCGCCTGACGACTTGTTTAATATACCATTTGCATCTGATCCCCATACATATGCAAGACTAGCTAATCCGGTTGCGCCTGAAATAGCACCACTTACATTTAATGTACTTTCTAAAGTTGTGGCACCGACGACATTGAGAGGTCCAGAGCTAGATATTTCACCCGTTCCAAGGATTTTTGCTGTGTTTGTGCCGGCATCATTGACAGTTAAATTATTAAAATGAGCATATGAAGCACTCATTGAAGAACCAGAGACGCCGGCTGCAGAATTTATAGCACCTGTAACGTCAAGTGTACTCTCAAGAGTTGCCGCTCCAACAATATTAAGCACGTCGGATCCAGAAATCTCCCCGGATACAGTGAGCGTCGAGGGACTGAATGCACCGGCAGTAAAAGTACCAGACACATATAAGTTTCCATTTAATTCTGCGCCGCCAGATTTGTTAAGATGGTTGTTTGCATCGGATCCCCATGTGTAATTAAGGCTCGCGGCGCCGACTGCTCCGGATATTGCGCCGCTAACGTTTAATGTACTTTCTAGAGTTGATTCACCAACGATATTAAGATCACCGGAACTAGAAACAAACGAAGGATTGCTAGCTGCAGCTGAAGCGATTGTAATTGCATCTCCGGATGAGTCGCCAGTAATTGTAATATTAGATCCAGCTTTTATTGTTAAGGAGTCTTCTGCTGCATCCGCAACAATACTACTGTCTCCAGAGGCGGTACCGCCATCTTCAGCAATTGTTATGGTCTTAAAAGCCTCATCGACGTCTCCCCCACCAGCCGCTGAATTTTCCTGAATTATCTTTTTAAGTTTCGCAAAACTTAAATTGCCGATAGAAGATCTTTTAACCATCTCATGCTGTCCCTCTTATTTTGAAGCTTGAACGGCAGCATAGTAAACTCCGATTGAAAGTAAACAACCGGCTATGATTCCACCTACAAACCACCAATGCGAATAATTCCTAGTATCTTTTTTAATTAGGGACTGTAAACGATTTATTTCTTCTGTTTTTATCTTGAGCAAAGAATCTGTACGTTGTTGAAGTGTATCGTGCTTCAATTGTAGTCTAGATAGCGCTAATTTGTGATCTGCTTCAAGCTTCTTTTTAAGAAAATCAAGCTCAAGCTTAAACTTAAGAGTCATAAATTGTTTATCTATCTTAAGCTTTGTAGCAGCAGGAATGTCGAACAAGATACCAGCAAATGGTGTTTTCTCGCCCTTTCCAATATACGTTAATTTACCACTTACATTCAATGAGTCATCTGGATCTTGTTGCCCAGCATGTACATGAAAAGGAATCAACACTATTAAAACGGTTAGTATTAATGATAGTATTTTATTTTTCATCTCAGTCCCATACGCTTAGTCCAAACATTGCACCCAGTTCTTGCTCTAACTCTTTAGGTGTGCCTTTATATTTTTTGACCATTTCATCAAGCTTTTTCTTTTTTTCTTCCTCTAGGGCATCCAAGTTTATATTATGGTCCCTCTCCAATTTCTTCATAGTGCTCAAATAAGTGTTATAAAGCTCTTCTTGTTTTCTAAGCTCTTGCTCGTGAGATTCATTAATTACCTTAATTTGTTTCTCATAGCTTTCTTTAGACGCTTCGAACATTCTAAGAACTTTATTTACTCTTGCTCTACCTGAGAAATAAGTTATCGCTAAAAGAACAAGCAATAAAGGCAAATACCAATGGGTTTTAAACCAGGCCCATGCTTTTTTTAGAAATATCATTTCGAAGAGTGGCCGTGCTTCCAACGAGCAGCTAAATCAACCAGCGCTTCTGAGCCGATGTACATTACAGTTACAGCAACCCAGTCCTCGGATGCTACAACGTCCTCCAAGGCCAGTACCGTTGCGGTGACCCACGCAAGAAACTTGCGGCTAATAATCTTTTCTGTCATTCTATCTAAAAACGCTTTTACTTTTTCCATTTTATTTCTCCTTAATGGTTTACGTGTGCGTACCCATCAATTTTGTCAATTGTAATTTGTTGTTCCACGGTATCCTTAAGACTATCTAGGTGTGAAATCAATAAAACAGTTTTAAATTGTGTACCAATCATATCTAGAATTCTTACAAAACCTTCCATATTATCTTCGTCTAAAGCGGTGCCAGGTTCATCAAGAATAAAGACATCGCCTTTGGGAAGTGTCGAAACATTTAAAAGAGCTAAACGAATGGCCATCGCACATATCGTCTTCTCCGCACCTGAACCCATCTCAATTGGACGAGGTTCAAAACGCGGATGTTTGATCAAAATATCAAGTTTGTTTTCACCATTGTCGAATAGTATATCAAAATCAACAATGTTTGTTAAGATCTTTGATATCTCTTCATTAATCAGAGGAAGGCGCTTTTTAATAATATCATAAGATATACCATTAGAGTGCATACAACGCTGGAAAAGGTCAAATGCGGTGAACTCTGCGTTTAAATCTTCATACTCTTGTTCATCCAATTTTACCTGTTCCAAAGTTTGCTCCAAGAATCCATTCTGCTTGTAAAGCTCCATAGACTCTTGTTGGCAAGTTTCATATTTCTTCCTAAACTCAGCGATTTTATCTTCCAAGTCCATTTTTTGTTGCAACAGGGTTTCAAGATTTTCAATAGCTTCCTTATTCTCTTCATATTCCTGCTTCTTTGTCTCCAAGATTCCTCTTTCTTGGTTGAACCTAAGAACATGCGTCTTTGTTTTTTCAATTTCCAGCTTTAACTCATTGATTTCATTAAGAGTTACATTCTTCTTTTTAGTAATCTTTTGAAATTTATCAAAATGATCCTCTAATTTGTCCGGGTTGAGGTCAGAAATTGACTTGGATGTTTCAGAGGCTCTGGTATTCAATTTATCGATTATGTCCTGCACCGGGATGATATTCTTTTTTGCAGTATAAGCGTCTTTTATAAACTTGCAGTGTGAAAACTCCTCTCCGCAAGGCACCTCATCAAGCAATTTTACCTTCTTTTTCAATAACTTAAGCCTTGTGCTTTCTGTCTCTATTTCAGATTCAAATGCAACAATACTGCTCCTATGTTCCTTGATTAAAGATTGTTTTTCTTGTAATGACTCGACGTCGAAATCAGCAACAAAAGCAGCAATCTTGTCGTAAAACTGCTCTTTTTCAGTCAATTCTGCTTCAAAGCCAACTCTATCCGATTCTAAAATATCAACTTTATTTATCAGATCTTGTAGCTTTTCATTAACTCTAACAATATCAATAATTTCCGTTGGAATTGAAGATATTAGTTTGCTGCATTCAGATAGATCGTCATTCATCTTGTTGATTTTGTTAGCTAGCTTCTTGCATTCTTTTTGCTTTAAAGAGGTTTCCGTTTCGCTCCTCGCAAGCTCGGTTCGAGCATCTTTTGCTTCTTGTACAAAATCGCGCTTTTCCATCCTGCGTATCATACCTTTAATATCCGCAGAGGATTCTTTAGCCATTTTAAATTTCTTATCAAAAATCTCTAGGTCAAGAAACTTAGCAAGAATCTCTTTTCTTTTGGTTGAACCTTCGCTAATAAAATTCAATGATCCAAGCTGAGAAGCCATGGAAGTCATTAAGAAGTCATCAACAGTGCCGAAAATCTTTCTGATATTTTTATCTGTTTCATTTCTGGTTGTTCCATTTAATTCTTGCTCCACACCGGTTGCGTTGTCATAAACAGTAAATTCAACATCAGTCTTTGCTTCGTTGGTAACCTTGCCTTTCAGTTTTTTAACATATTTCTTGCTAGTTCTTTCAATCTTATAAGTCCGAGTGCCAATATCGATTTGTACACATCCACGACACTCGTCTTTATTTTGATTGATAACATTATAATTTCTTCTGTTGTTTTTCGACGTCGTGTTATAAAGTGTGTACATAAGACTGTCGATAATACTGGATTTGCCAGAGAAATTCTTTCCTAGAATTCCAACAACACCGTTCAAGTCTTGAAAATCAACGCTATTGCCTTCACCGTAATTAAATAAGTTGTCCCACTCAATACGTTTAAGTTTCCAGTTAACGTTTCTGCTTACCTCTTCCTCTTCTTCTACTAGAGTATTATACTTCTTGTTTAGATCATAAACTTTTTGCAATACGTCATCTTCAACTTGAAAGTCTTTTATATATTCTTCTATCAGACTTTCTTGTACGGCAATATCTCGCAAGTCTTCTTGTATCAAAGAATTTGAATCGCCGTCTAGACCGCGAGTTCCGTCAGATCTGCATAAATATGTTATAGCTTCTGGCTTAAAACGAACTTTTGCGACGTCAATTGCTTTGCGAATTGCATCCAAAGGTAGGGTATTCTCAGAAACCAGCCGCAAACGGGCCTTAGACGGAATTTCAGTACCTTTTGGGATCCTGCCCTTTGGAGTAAGTACAATTGTCTTAAATGGCTTAGGATTGGCCAGTATGTGATGTTCTACTGAGAACGTTTCTTTATCTTTAATGTCCCATACGAGAAAACCTTTATCGTCTGTCTCTCCATGGTTTTGTTGTACAGTGGAGCCACAATATCGGATTCGGCCGTCTTTATCAAGCCGTTGGTTTGTTTTATGAATGTCACCAAGAAAAGCGTAATCAAATCTATCAAAAATAGATATATCGTTTTCGCCATACTCCATAATCCATCCAGCATCAGTTTGACAATTCGATATGGAGCCGTGGTAAAGAGCAATGTTAACCTTGGAATCATCGGATGGATCCATCCAATTGTCAGCATCAAAAACAGATAAGATATTAAGCGTAAAAGTGTCATCGAGATTAACCTCCCCAGAGTCTTTAATCAACTTTAAATTCGAATTATCCAACGCATTAGCAATCGGTGTTAATGCGTCTTGACGATATGAATTTCTTAAGTTGCCATCGTGGTTCCCCAATATGACATATGTAGGGGCGATCTCCGCCAAACTCCTAAAAAAGTCACTACACATGTCAACGAATTCGGGACTGATCTGTGTCTTTGTATGAGCAATGTCGCCACAATGAATAATGTAGTCGACTTCCAGTTCTCTAAGCTTTTCATACATTTGCTTAAAGACCGCACGATATTCTTTATGATATTTTAAGTTACGGATGTGCGTGTCCGCTATGTGTGCAAATTTCATCTAACCCTCATGTTTACAGATGTTATTATAAACATAATAACACTTTTTACAAAGTTAAATAAAATTTAGTAACCTTTCTCTTCAAACTCCAACTGTTCTGCTAAATCATCTAATATTTCTCTTAGTTCATCAGCGACAGAAATTAAGCCTTCCCTAACACTTTCATTGTGCACATCATGAAACGGTATTTCTTCTACAATTCTAGACACAATCTGACAATTGTTAAATAGGGCTTTTGGGTGAGCGTCCGATGCATCAACCAAGTCGTTGATACCTCTGGAGTTCATGTCATTTGGGTGTTCATTACGACTCACGTAGTTGACTGGCTCTGTTATTCCTGGGGAATATGCTTCTTCTAGTAGATCTTTCTCTACTTCTTCTTTGATAATCTCGACGAGTCTTTTTTTGTTTATTTTCATAATATGTTTGCTCTCTATTAATTTTTCTTCATTTGTTTCATCAACGTTGGCGTGCAACGCGGCAAGGTATTTTTTTACCGAGCCGCGAGTGCACCCAACTTTCTCACCAGTGTCTTTTTTGTAGACACATTTGCCTTTTACCTTATAGGGCACTAGCAGCCACGTAACGCGACTAATGCAACAAGGGCGGCACCCGAAACGAGTAGCCAATTTTTCTTGACAAATTCAATTAAAGTTTTCATTTTAATTCCTCCAAAAACTAAATAGACATCAAATTTGCATTCAATGTCTCTAATAAATAGTTGTTAGAATCCATAACAACAGATTGTGTTTTACGTTTCTGAAATTCTTCTTTTGACATTTCTGCAACGTCCTTGTAGGGCGCTATGTTGACTTTATGTATTTCTATGCCATAACTTAAAAGGCTTTTGATCAGGCGCATGGACTTCTTTTCTGCATCTGGATCAAGGGCCAAATAAACTGTTGAATCATTCCTTACAACTTCTTGAAACAATTTAGATTCTTCCCTAAGCGTTGAACCAAGAATAGGAAGCGAATTGGGCCCTGCAATTATTGCATCGAAAACTCCTTCGACGAGTATTAAATCTTCATCGAAATCAACAAATAAATGATTAAATATTATGTTCCTTCCGGCTGGAGGGTTCATATATTTTTTCCAGTTATTAGTGTACGAACGAGCAATAAAATAGTTCGGACGTCCGGTCAAACCGAAAGACGGCACAATAATGCGCTCTTTATATTCTCCTTCAGTGCAATAGCCAATTTTCCAACGAACAAAGTCCTGACGAGTTAATCCTCTACTAATCAAATAATTCTTGGCCATAAGTGCTGACATTGGAAGGCTCTTATTCGCCAGTGACACAAACTCTTTTGGTAAATCAACAACCTGTTCATATATTTCTTCTTCCTCATCAAAAAGATTTTCACCAAAAGAAGAAACATCGATGTCGTTAGATAGCTCAGACCAAGATGTAAGGTCTTTGAATGAACCATAATTACGAATTAGTTTTCGCAAAGAACGACCATGGTAGTCGCAAACCCAGCATTTAAAAACATCCTTTTCAATGTTTGCAGAAAGCTTGCGTTTATGATGTGAGCATTTAGGACAGAAAAAAAGACGCTCTTCTCCAGAGGGATAAAACGATCCCAATACCTTTCTTAAGATTTCTACTTTTTTTGATTCTGACATAGATTATAACCAGCTTTTGCTATGATCCAGCTATCTGCCTTATCGTAACACTCTGGCTTGATATTATTATTCCTCGTATAAGATATAATAACTTCTGGCACATTGTCAAGTACATATTTCATAACAACCTCTTTTCCTTTCTGACCCCTGGAAACTGTTAATCCACAAGTCTTTCTTGCACTAGTTGCCGCTATGTATTCTGGTTCTGCCTGCAATATTCTATATACCAGCCATGACACCACCCCATTAAAACGAG
>CEUI01006166.1_pt1 | contig 17542 bp, 44 predicted proteins | sample 531411 | NCBI WGS metagenome assembly CEUI01 (sample SAMEA2622841, study PRJEB7988) | marine metagenome | isolation source: saline water (ENVO:00002010), including
CTTTGACAACTGGTTTGTTGATAGTGTCCGGTTTAACTTTCATTTTATTCTCCTTGGTCGAGGAGGAAAGGACCTTTCCTTTCCTTCCTTATATAAGGATTATACCATAGAGGGGGGGGGATTTGCACGCGTAACATAAAAAATATTGCTATTTTTTGTTTTTTTCTTGATCTAGCGAGAAAGAAACTCTTTGCGCTTCTTTTCTTTTTAGCAGATAAAGCAACGCATCATTGGAAGTATCCACCTGTTTAATTTCCCAACCATCCGCAAGGTGTTCGTTAAGGCTATTCACTTGCTTCCAAAAAGATGTTGTTACACCAGAATAAACAGGGATTACCTTGTATGCTGTCTTCATGCGGTCCATTATTTCTTCCTTTGCGGTGGTGGGCAAGAGCAACAACCTTCAGAGATACCATGTTCGGTCTTGCGACCACACGGGTGACAGTAGGCGTAGTAGAAACCTTCATCATTAGCACCACCATCCGCGTGCCAAGCGGATGACCGGTACTTCGGGAGGTTGTGGCGATAATTTCGATTGTAGCGGTAAGACATCATATTCTCCTTAAGCCGAGGCCGCAGCATCACGAGCTGCCTGGCGGGCATCGGCCTTTTCCATCTGCCATGCATGCCACGCCTCATATCCGGCGGGAGTGGTAGGATACCCATCATTCTTGAGCCACTTCTTGATGTGGGGAAGAAGATACCCGGTCTTCTTGACAATTGTCAGCGGCCCGGTACCACCGGCATCCAGCTCGGCGAAGAAATCTTCAACCGTCCAGTTCTTGCGAAGATGGGTCATGAAAGATCCGGCACCAGCAACACGCTTGAAGCGAGCCACAAACTTGTGTGCTTTAGGATTCCAGCGATCGGCCGGTTCTGCGTAAAAGATGTATGGTCCGTCTTTGTGAAGATTATCTTTAGTGAAGCGTGTCATATTCTCTCCTTGGTCGAGTGAGAAGGACCATTCCTTCCCTCCTTACACTTATATTATACCATGCGAGAGCCTGCTTTGCACGCACTTATTGCATATTAGTACATCTTTTTTACTGCGATTTCCCCTGTCTGGTAATCTACAAGATACCGACAACACGTACCCATGTGATCATCTTCCCAGTTCTTCTCATCAATTACATAAGGTTCGTCATCCAACATCTCAGTCTCTCGTAACTTCCCATCAATTGCCATATTGACATTCGGGGTGTTAAAACTACGAATACCTCCCACGGCCTGAGCCTCAGTGATCAACAGCGTCAACCCCGTGGTAGTCAGTTCGTCGACGAAGAGGCGGATGCGACTCTCCATGGTGGCGCCATCCATGTGAACGTAACAGCCCACGATGGAATTGTCTGCAAACTTAACGCCGAGTGTCGCATGCATGCTCATTCTACCACCTCCAACAAGCTCATTGAACAATTATCAAATTCGCTCGAATCAATCCACATCAAATCAGCTGACATATTTCGCTTATTAATTGCCAAAACCAGAGCCAGCCAGCCTCTTCTCTTGCGGCGTACCAAATCACCGACTTTCATTCTTTTTCCTTTCCTCATAGGCATCCTTGGCCTGTCCGCCTAAGGCACCAATATCACCCAGCGCATCGAGAAGAGTTCTGTCTGCTCCCTTGCTACCGGTGATCGTACAAGGCCCTATTCCCATCACACGTGGAGCGTTAGGCATGTGACCGGTCTTCATATTCTCACGAATCTCTTCGTCGGTGTCTCCATAAGGTGACCACCATCCACCGCCGGGTTGAAGAATCTTTCCGCATGGTCCCATTACACTCATGATACTACCTCCACACACTCTTTGCCTGCCCACCAAATTTGTTGGCCCTGCAGAATTCCTACAACATCACCACCAAGCACAAGGTCACAAACAATGCCAGGAGTGTACAGCTTATCTTCGGTCGTGTCAAATGCCGTAGGCACCCGGTTAAAATATCCAAATTTTATTTTTACCAAATCACCGACTTTCATTGATCAGCTCCGATGTCCGCTTAAGCATGTCAAGGCTTATGTGTGTGGGATTCTTAAAATCCACAACAGCAGGTGGGTTCCATCCATGGACCCACAGGACGGCGTAGCCGCCGAAGTCTTTTGAAACCTCGATGACGTCTGCGAAACGACCGGTCGCAGGGAACCTCACCAAATCACCGACTTTCATTGATTACCTCCAGCGCTGTTCCTGCCAAGCGGATTGTTTCTCCATTACCGTACATTACGAGAGGATCCCCTTTGGTAGGGTTAAAGTTACCATGGAGATCAAACCCCACCAACGTGCCAGTCATACCTTTGTACCAGGCATCTGATTCACAATTGCAAACAACCAAATCACCAACGTTCATTTGACCACCTTAAGTGAACTCAAAGGCACATCATCCGAATAAGGTCCGCTCGGCATGCTCCAGATCACATTTGCCCAACCGTCATCACCTTGACGGCCATTCGGAGCCTGCAGGATCCTTGTCACAATTCCCGCCACGCAGTCAGCCGACTGCATATCAAAAGGATCGCTACTAACATATTCCACCAAATCACCGACTTTCATTATGCCACCTCCAACTCTGTTTCATCAAAAAAGAGACGCGCCCCTTTGGCATCAGTAACCCATACGTTCTCATGTGGATTGTTCGGGTCGTACTCCTCAAGGCGTTCAACGACAAAGATCTCGCCTTCGAACCAGTAGTTGATAACCTTCATTCCGACCTGAATCCATTCGTTCAATTTTTACCTTCCTTGGTTATTCCTTCCTTATGAGTATATTATACTACATAGTACATTAATTTGCACGTAAAGATGATAAATTCTAGAACTATTTGCGGGATCAGAGTATCAATTTACAATCATATTCCATCAGGGTTTTAATGTCACCATTCACTAACACTTCTATCACCTGGGTTTCATCTGGATCCGAAGCCAAAGAATTGTTAACGCCCAGTGGGGGCCGGTGGTGCGGATTGTCGGCAGGTAAAATATTTAGCACGGTGCCGATATGATTGGGATAAAACGTCCAATCATGCAAAATTACTAAATCACCGGGCTTCATCAATAACCTGCCATTGTGAATCTTGAGAACCAACGCCTGGACCTACAATCCACTCAATACCATCTGCGGTGAGCACCTGAATAAACGGGGGTGATGTAGACGAGGGTGAATAATGGATTACAATACCAGCTTGTCCTGTTTCCCTGTTTATTACTAAATCACCGATTTTCATTATTCTTTCATTTCCAACTCTTCCCATTCACCGGCGTCATTAGTAAATCGTACTTTCCTGATCTGTGATTGTCTAATAAAATTTTGGCATTCACTACATGGCTTGGCCATGGTAAGCCCATCACCGGATTTTTTAAATCGCATAACTTCCAATTCATCACCCGGTTGTGCAAAACGCAACACATCCATTTCAGCATGCATATGAGAACCCCATGTGCCATCCGGGTACTGGCGTTTGTACTTGGGATGTGTCTTGCTTGAATTCACGCCAATGCGTACCACTCGTTTGTTGCGCCGCAATATTGCCGCCAGGTGATAAAGCCTTCCGTTGTTAAGAGCCCGTTCCCGGGCTTTGTAATACACTGGACATTCTTTCCTCCAACATTTAAATCCCGTTGATCAACTCTACGTTATCTTTGAGAAATGTGTAGACCTTATTTCCCCGAGATGGAAACATTACTTTTATCGCACCACGTGCCTCTTCAATAACCAGCCCGGGTTCCCCTACAGGTTTGCCTATTTTTTTACCTCGCTCCATGCTAGCAAAGTTAATCCATTTAAGTTTTACCAAATCGCCGGCTTTCATCAATAACCTCGTATTATAATACGGATGGTGCCTTTAAGGGTTAACCACCACCGTAATATTATTATACACTTTTTGTATCATATTTACACGAAGAGATGAATTAAGAGGTAAAATGGAGAATTTTAAGTGCGCTGGAGAACGATGGTAAAGATAACATCAACGCTATTACTACTATCACCACCACCGGTGGTTGTCATCCTAAGGCATGCGCCGGCAACAACATCAGCAGAAAGTGCACCGCTGTCAATTACTGTGGCCTCAGGAGATTCAGCCGTAAAGTTCATTGTTGTAATAACCGAATACGCGCCGCCGGCGCCATCATTGGCCGATAACGCTAGGGTAGGTGTTCCATCAGCTGTAACCATTGCCTTGGCATTACATGCATACCACCTCACAATGGTGCCGGCATGAGGTGCCACGGTAAATGTACCGGTGCTATCTGCAGTAATGTCACCTAAACGTTGGGTTATAACCGTGTAATCCAAGGTGGCAGCACTAGCTTCACATTGAACGTCGTTTCTATAGAAGCCACTTCCTTTGGAAACCACAATCCCTTTATCATCTCTTATATCAACTTTTGGCATACGTCACCTTTATTTTACGTCCTTTTTGCTGTCACTATAAAAAAACCTGTAACAGCGTTAGAGGCAGGCGTGCTTAACGTTAAAACCAGTTTTGTTCCTGCAGTAAACGTCTTGGTACCGGAGGCCAAACTCAAGGCATCAGTCTCAGCATTGCCAGTACCGTCTGCTATGTTAAAAACACCGGCAGCACCTGAACCTCCAGTCACAGCAAGAGCCACAACGGTAGCACCGCCGGGATCTGCGGTGACCATTGCATATCCCCCGGTAATTTCTCCATCAAACGGAAAAGTGCAAAAACCCCCACCACCTGCCATGTTTTGAATAAATGAGCCGACAGACATTTCATTCCATTCCGCTGCGGTAGAAGCTATGGATACACCGTTTCTTTGAAGTCCCGTCCCCGGAGTAACAACAACACCTTTATTATCGTCTAAATTTGTTGGCATCTTGTTTCTCCTTTAAGCGGTGGGGGTTAATTCAGGTAAAACAGTAAGGATCACATTATTGCCAGCCGATGTAATTTTTACCCCAATCGAATCACCGGCTGCAAAGGTGGTACCACTAGTGATATTACCCGAATCATCTGTTACAGCCGACGTGGTTAAGGTATGACTAGTAGTACTACCATTTTTCAGAATTGTAATTTCCCCGGTACCGGGGGCAGTTGAGGCAGTGGTTCTGATACGGGTAAGACGACAAGCCACGGGCACTGCGGCATGGGCAGTATCATTTGTGGCGCTAAAGCTGAGAAGCATCAGGTTTGGTACCATCACGCCCCATGTATTACCTGCACCTATCACCTCGGTTCCATCTATAAAAAAACCTGAACCTGGCGTCTGTACTGGACCTTTTTTTTCAATATTCGTTTTAGGCATGCCGACATTTCCTTACAGCATTTAAAATAATACTGTTTTTAAATATGGTAAATGGTTTAAAATTTATAAATTTATTGAATTAAATGCACACTTTGTATACAAAATTTTTTTGTTTCCCCGGTAGCCAAGGCAACCACAATGTCATCCCCCAAATTGATATCTCCAATCCCTTCAAAATATAAGGGTTGAGTCTCAAGGATATCCACAACAATACCCATACCGTGTTCCCGGAAGTTCTGGGGTGGGGTATGACAACCCAGCACCTCAATTACTTTTACGAGATTTCCTATGTGCACTAACAACCTCCCAGTCTCTCTTTGATTGTACTAGTTCTTCCCAACTGGGCATTATTCTGACATGAATGCGACCATTCTTTCGAACCCTTGTCACAATTCCTAACATCCCATCACCGGTGCGCCTGACTAAATCATGAATTTTCATGGATTGCCTTTACTCGTCGCGAAAGGATCCACCCAATTTCCCCCGATTGCCACAACACTTGTATGGTTGGATCTCCGGCACGGAGGGGGGTTGTTGAGGCATTAAGCAGGGTCCTGGGATGATATACATCAAAATCAATGATAGTACCAATTTGACGAGTGTCTCCTGGCATGCCATCCTTATCACTAAATGTTATAACATCCCCAATATTCATTTTGGGACACTCATGAGCATCATTGGTGAATGATACGTTAGCCGCTCGGAACCCTCAAATTTGACAAGCACGGTACCCAAGTGTTGTTGGAAAGATATGATTTTTCCAACGCCCAAGTTAGCCTTACTTTTGTGCTTAACACTATCCCCGACTTTCATATGTCACCTCCAGATCTTTCCTTTCACTAAGGTCTATGCTACCATCCTCATAGAGAATTTCAAAATAAGTGCGGCTTGATCGATAAGGCGACTCACTGATTATGATGTCTACAACGATCCCGCTCTGTCCAACGCCATAATCGTGTACCAAATCACCGACTTTCATTAACGCTTCTCCTTTGCGCATCGCAAGTCTCTTCGTCGATGAAGACGTGCATGAACAGGATCACCCACCCAATGTACACGGATGTTCCCGGTCCGGTGAAACACATCCAAAACTAATCCCATTCGGTTGAGGACTTCGCTGCGATAATTGCTCGTCCATTTTTGCTTACGGGCGTACGCCGAATATTCTACCAGGTCACCGACTTTCATTAGACTTTCCTCGTTTCAATCCAACGCCCATCCTCGCCCACCAATGTTTCCACTGTCACGGTTTCGGTATGAATTTCAATTATCTCAAATGCGTCCCTAGGGATGAGTGTATATCCACCATGTCCCCAGCATACGTGAAGCCCTTTCTCAGTGAGCTTGTCGTGTTGCCCGACACGGATCTCGTGTCCTTTGGGATACATCAAACCGACCCCGGGAGTTTCCACTTCAACACGACGTTTGGCTCTAAGAATTGTTTTCACTCATCACCTCTTCCACCGATTCATAGATCTTGAATTCGACCTCTTGCGTTTCCCCGGGTGCTCCGCAAAAGCCCCATGGCTGTTGAGCCATATGTCGCGCAGCCTCTTCAGTGGCAACAAAACGGACCATGAATCGTCCCCCGCGCTCATCTTGATGGTGCATCACTTTCCAAACTTTCATTGTTTTCATTGTTTACCTCCACAGGGTGACGAGCATTCCAAACTCTCGATCAAAGGTATGAAGCAGTCCTTCATAATCAGTAAGCATCATTTCATCAACAATACATTCCCGCCGGCGCTTGGGATATCCCAATTGCTTGGAAAGGTTCATTGCCAACGCGATCAAATAGTGCGCATTTCCTTCCGGACCGGTGAGATCAATTTCAATGGGAGTGGCTGGTCGATTTTTCTTTGACTTAATCATGATTTAATTACCTCCAATTCACCAGAAATATGCACCTCAGGATATTCTCCATCGGGCCACAGCACCTGCACCCAGGGTATGCCGAGCTCCCCTCCCCCCGTGGACACAATCAAACCTACCATTCCCTTGAAATAGCTGGTTTGTTTATTTAAGTGCTTTACCATGTCACCGATTCTTAAGTCATAATCATTGACTCTCATTATGCCACCCCCTCGAGGTGTTGGGCCAGAATCCCAGCCAATTGGTCGGCGTGGTCCATGGCGATCTCTCGGGCTTCCTCAATTTCAGCAGGGTTCAGGGCGTTGAACCCGGCGTTGGTGCAGACGGCAATGTGAGCCAATTGATTGCCTCGCAGTTCGTGTTGTTTCTGGAATTTATCTTCGCGCCAGAGCTGGGCAATTGCTGAAATTGCCATTCCGTCATCGGCGAGAGAGTTAACAATATCTTGAGTCGTGAAAGTCATCTTGTTCTCCTTGGTCGAGGAGGAAAGGTCCTTTCCTTTCCTCCCTTATATAAGGATTATACCACAGGTGGAAGTGATTTGCACGCATTGAATGAAATATTTATGCCACAATCTGGAAAGTTGTGGCGGCATGATTACCGCAACGAACTGTATCCCCATCAACCGACAACAATACATCTACGTAATCAAACAAAGGTGGGTTATTGAGCGTATCAGGACGCACCCCCAATACAATTCCCATATGGCCAGGCCCAATTGGTTTCCAGCCGCGGCTTTCATTAACTACATCGTTGGTACGTACCCAGCTTACATTCCGCACCATATCACCGACTTTCATTTAGCACCTCAAATTCTTCTACACGTTCCCACACACCGTATCCTCCCATCACCCCGGGAGAAATTTCTTTATCGGGAAAATTCTCGTCTTCCTCTGCCAACATCAACCACTTACCTTCTTCGTCTTCGGTGATAGCTGCCACCTGATAAACAAAATGGGCCTCTCCTGGAATGGCTCGAATATATTTAACCAAGCTACCGATCTGCACTGATTACCTCCGTTTTAAGATCGTTCCTTCTTATGACTCTATTATAACACATATTTAGTAAGTTTGCATGCATCCCGTGGCAGGTTTTGTGTTATTAATTTTCACAGAAACAACAGCCTCCCCCAATAATTTGCTCACCTTATAAGGATCACAATTAGCTGCAGGTCGCCGATCTTCTAAATAACCGCACCAATTATCTTTTGGTGTTTGGCTTGGGACTCGAATTGAGGCCCCGCGATCAGCAATCCCCCAACTAAAAGTTTCGATGTGTTGTGTTTCATGAAGGCCGGTAAGCCTTTGGTGGTTGTTTTCTCCGTATTCATTAATGTGCAGGGTGTGCCGATTTTTAAGTGATTCCAATATGTCTTCATAATATTTTTTATCACCCGCATGTCTCATCATATGATTACTGAAATTGGTATGACAACCCGAACCATTCCAGTCCCCTGTAACCGGTTTAGGACTAATATCAATGTCATACCCATATACTTCTGCCAATTTATACAATACGTATCGACTTACCCATAGATCATCACAGGCCTTAAGTGTATCGGTGGAAAAACACTGGAATTCCCATTGGCCAACTGCAACTTCAGCATTAATGCCGGTAATAGAAATTCCCATCTCCAAACACTTTTTCAAGTGCGTTTCGACCAACTCTCTTCCCTTGACCTGGTTTCCTCCCACGCCACAATAATAGAGGCCTTGGGGATCTGGAAACCCTCCGCGAGGAAAGCCCAGTGGGTGGCCTTCATTTGTGATAAAATATTCTTGTTCAAACCCCCACCAAAACTGATTGCTTTTAAATTCATCAGAATATTTTCGTAAATTGGCTCGTTCATTTGTGGGGTGAGGTGTCTCATCACAATTTAAAACTTCACACAAAATGATATAATGATTGACATCATAACTATAGTGCCTTACCGGTTTGAGCAGGCATTCGGATTCATCGCCGGTAGCCTGTCCCGTCGAACTTCCATCGAAATTCCATAAGGGGGCATGGCCATCCCAATTGGAAACCACCTTTATCTTGCTTCGTAAATGCGGGGTGGCATATCCATCCAACCATACGTATTCTAGAATTGTATTTTTCATATTTAAATTTCCTTCATCCGCGTTAAGTATTAATTAATCAAAATTTGATGACTCTTTCAAAAAAGCCACAAGGGCAATGATCAATTCCTTTCTTTCTTTGTCTTCACGTTCACTAGTGCGTAGGTTAACATCGTTAGGGGATGTAATCCGGACCGGCTCAGGGCTTTTGGTTTTAAGCTTCACTAATTACCTGTCGTTTTCATTAATGTGCCAGTTGTTGGATGCACTTTTTGTTTAGCCTAGCATTTTCTCTTTCTAGGGTTACTGCATAATCATACAATTGTGGGCATTCATTCTCCAGTTCTTCCATGCATTCTTGGATGGCTTCATAATGCACTGATTCTTCCACCTCGCGCCCTTCTTGTTTCCCCTGGATATATCCAGAGGTATAGATAGATAAAGTGAGGAGACCACCCACACCGGCGAATAACACCGTAAGTGCAGTGGTTTTAATATTTTCTTTTCTCATTTTTTATTCCTTCATAGGGCGCAAAGTTTTGCCTGGCACACCGGCAAAGACCTGCCCGTCACACATTACACTAACGCATACCTTATCATGATAATCATACTCACCAGAAACAATCATCACCATTGAACCTTTTTTCAAAGAAATATTAGCCTCTTTCATTTCCCACCGAGAAATATCCCTGGAAACGATCGACAACCCACCTTCTGCCACCAAGCTAGGATCAATTTGCGTCTGTTCCTTTTGTGAAGTAGGAACATAAGAACGCCCTTCCTCAGTCCATGTAATTCCGCGCTTTCTTGTACGATGATTGCCTACATTGCCGGCGCTATAGGAGGAGTAAAGGTCTGCATCTAGAACATTTAGTACACTACCGGTATTGTTTTTCGCTAGCAAATCTGCGGGATTATCTGGATATTTAGCATGCCATTCTGCGAGGAGTCTCTCGTGTTGTTCACAATCCATACTTCCGTCAGGCCGCAATGCTTGCGACAGGTGCTTAAGCATGCTCTTTTCACGTTTGGCCGCTTGATCACGGAGTACTTTTTTGGCTTCAAACAATTGTTTTTTTCTTGACATTACCAATCCTTTCTATACCTCGTTACAGTAATATTATAACATATTTAGAAAGGTTTTGCACACGCTACATTCATATTTGAGATTTCAATTTCAAATTTGCTATCAATGCCTTGACGATCATCTTCATCTCCCATGACATATCCTTGCATGTAGTACGTATTATGCTGAGCCTGTACAGGCCGACCTACGTATCCATCTATATACCCTTCCCGATACCAGGTAAAGGGTGCCTTTTTATCTTCAGCTTCTAATTCTTGCAATTACTACCTCCGGCATATATGGAATCTGCATAATTATAATTAGAATCCTTTGTATGTACTGAAATATTGTGTTAACAACATAAATTAATGCTAACACGGATGTTGACGATAATAATCAATTAAATCGATAATGTAAGCAAGTTGCCCATCATCACAATCTTTATATGATTTGCCCATCTTTGTTTTTATTCTCTCATAAAGATGTGCATAAGGATTTCGGGTAGGCAGCCAGGGTTTAGGCCGGAGTTTGCCTTGGAGTTCATCCCCGGCAACCTTAACTGCCTCCCTAACTAGCGCAATTCCTTCGGGGCTAAGCGGCATTAATTTTTTCTCCGGCTAATTAACCATCCCACCAACAATGCTAGGCAAAGAAACAACAGGCCCATATTTCTATGATTGGAGGTAGTATTACACCCACCCGGTTCATGAACCTCTATTACGGTTTGAGATGTATCAGTAGGCTCCATGGAATTAACGGGAGGATTAACTACCGGGGTTTCTTCGCCCATGGGTTCGATGGGTGCTGGGTCTTGTTGCGTGTCGGCAACCTCCTCTTCTTCTGTTTCTGTTTTGGGTGGAAAATTTAAATTTTCCTTGGGATCTTCTTCTTCATTATCATACCAGTAATCCGGTATGGAAGGATAACACTCTTCAGAATTATCAACAAGCCCATCACAATTATTATCTATCCCATCACACACTTCCATTGTTGGCATTGGGGCATCGCATGCCACATATGTTCCCATTACGCATGTTGAAGTCCCTTTACCACATTCACTGGAACACTCTATGTGTAAATTTTCATCAATAACCCCATCGCAATCATTATCCAGGCCATCACATAAAGTTTCATCAAGCTCTAAGGTGTCTGGCATAACACATAACCAAGTGCCCTTGGCACAAACAGGGACGGCATCTGCACATACACCGGTGGTTTCACACAACTCCGTCGGTGGAACATCATTAGCATAACATTCAATATCGACTGGCGGAATCCATTCTACATCTTCTACGCTTACGCTCAGTGAATCCCACCCGTCAAACCACAATGCATTGTTATGTCTAAACTTAGCAGCGATGTTAATTTCATCCACTTTAACTGGCATGCCTTGTGTGGATTGAATCACCACAAAATATTCATGATAGGCACTGTCATTTGCAACGCTCCCATCCTTGCTTACCACCATCTGCCAATTCATGGAATCTGCCCCACCCAGTACAATCATTTCCCATTTATAAAGAGTGACAGAATAATTGCTACTTACTTGAAATTGCTTATTCATATACCCTTTGGATTGAATGTCGACTTTTGTGCTCAGGTCTTTAAGAAACCCACCTTCCTTAAAATCTCCAGAGACCAACCCAGCAGCTACCGCGGCTGGATCTGCACTGGCACTAGCACCTGCTGATGCATCAAATCCGGCGGAATAACTTTGTTCTATTTGGATGGTTTTAACAGGTTCCCATTTATAATTTTGAAAAGGTACCGACCAATCCCAGCGAATTGCTCCGGCAGAACCAGAGTCAGCCATGTTAACGCCTACCATCTGGCATGCATCAATATCATACATAAATTCGCCCAACCAATTATCTTCCTGTGAAAGCTCCCATTCATCAACTACGTTGGGCGCGCTTTTAACCTTGAGAACCATTACATAAAAATCAGAACTTTTGGGAATAGAGGACTCAAACCAGTAAAATTCAGCCACACCATCCACGGTATTGCCCGTATTGAGGTTAGTAACGCCAAAAAAGAGAGAATCACCCTGCCAAAAGGCGTAACGATCTAATTCACTAACATCAGAATCTTCATAAATACCAGCACCGACATATGCTCCGTAGACCTCTGTACCTTCTTTAAGGAGTCGTGCCCCTACATAAGATGTTTCAGTATCTGACAGCGTTGCTTCAATTTCATCCGGAGGTGAACCATCATCCGCTAGCGCCGGAACACTAACCGCGGTCAGAATCGATACTAATAAAATCTTTATAAATTTCTTAAACTGTTTCATTTCTTATCCCAATTTTACGTAATTGCTTATTTTTTATTGCGAGAGCCTTGCAAAATAACCAGCCTTAAGCAAAACATCTCCCACCACCACACTTTCACCATTGTCTCGGGTTGCAACCCCCACACTTTTAAGAAGGCTCCCTTTAATTAATTCCCTCTTTGACGTTTTGTTTAGCGATATTTTTCTAACGCCCCATTTTATTAGGGATTGTACCTCTGGCATGTCACAGATGCCATTATTGTCGCTATCAACCCAGATGTACATATCCTGATAAGCTATATCTGAAGGTGTGATCAGGCCATCTTTATTCGAATCATAGATTCGTAAATGATCAAACCCCCCTCTAAATTCGAATGAAGTACCAAATAATTCCGTTCCATCATCTACAATTCCATTATCATTTTTATCTAAAAACAAGAAGCCATCTTCATGAGTCCATGCGATGGCCACCGGCCTATCGCCATATATGTTGAAATTAACCCCTTTAGAAACTGGGAGAATATCAAATTTGCCGTTACCATTAACGTCCATAATTAGAGGATCTGAAACGTTGCATGGTACCACCTTGAATATCTTGACAGCAGCCAACGCAAATTCATTTTTAATACCGCTTTTAATGGCAGCCTGATAATCTGATTTAGCTTGAGCCCACATAAGCGCTGATTCATTATCATATGGTTCATAATCCGGACAAAGAGGATCATCGAGCATTGCTTGAGATATTGATTTCAATGCCTCTTGGTTTGCCGGTTCAAGCAAGGATATATCGGCATTGCACACCTCAATGGGTTGAGAAACGACAGGGTAATCGGGAATATAACCGTTGGTGGCTAGCCAACTGTTGATGGAATTGGTTAACATTTGCCGACCTATGTCTAAACCTTTCTGCACAGCGCTAGAAATTGGGGTGGGCACTTGATCACACAATGCCTTGGCTTTAATATCAATATCCACCAAGACGCGACTTTCTTCAACCCCGCTTATCCCACCTTGCTGGTACCAAAACTCAAATTCTTCGTATTCTTCATCTGTCATTACCTCGTTCTTATTGATGGGGTTATGCTGATCCAATCGGCTCACCAGTTTGGAATAGGCGTCTGCCTTTGCCTTATCCACCATATATTTACATAAGATGGGATCTACAGGGGGTTCATTATTATAATATTCAACAAAAGGACAGGTTTCAATTTCCGGAATCTCCCCATTGGCATCAAATATTCCTTCATAATTGTTGACAATACCCAATTCTTGTAAAACCAACGTCACCTCTTCTAGATAAAGTTCTTTACCTACATCAAGTCCCACAAAAATATATTCCCGCGTGAGCTCAATTTGTTCCAAATTTGCATTGGTGAGATCATCAATAGTTATTTGGTCATCCGGTGCTGGTACCTCTTCCTCAATTGTTTCGGCTTCTTCTTCTGTCTCAGCATTAACCAGTTCTTCTAGCTCAGGTTCTTCTGTTTCAACCGGGTTGGAGGTACGGTCTTCCTGTAATGGTACCGGCTCCTTAGATTCCTCTTGCTGTTGAACCCCTGGATCGTTATCTGTCACAGCACCTGGTGTTATATTGCTTCCTACAAATACCACTTCATCATTAGTCGCCGGGGTTTCATCACTTGGTGTGGTGGTATCACATGCAACTAACGTAATACATAACAAATAAAATATACTTCTCATCACTTCTCCTTTTTAGGCTATCCAACCCTCTTTTTAAACATGAACTGCATTTCTGTCATGTCATCCCCCTCAATGGCAAACCCAGCAGCTTTTGCATGTCCGCCTCCCCCGAATTTTCCTGCAATAACACTGACGTCAATATCGTCTCTCCGCGTGCGCAGGCTAAATTTATAAAAGTCCCTTTTATGATTATAGTACCAGATGATGGCAATTGCACATTCTTGTGCCATGCGGGATCCCATCTCACTCATCCACCATGGTGAATTAATCACCATGGCATCATACCCTTCAAATTTACAGTGATAGGCATTTTTTAATATTTTACCAATGATCGCATCATTATTGGCCAATATACTAGCACCTTCATTGATCATGGTATCAATACGGGTAGGATCTAGCATTTTATCATATTCTTCAAATTTCATGGGTACCGTATCTAATGCGGCACAAAACGCCTTAGAGTGGGGCATCTTCCATTTCCATAAATCCCGATCTTGAATATATTCAATCAATACCGGTGTTGGTTTATTAGGATGAAAAAAATCCCATGCCAATTGTGCACCTGAATAATTCATGTCAAATATTGCGTTAGGGAGATTCGCCAATTCCCTTTTGGCACTGATATGGTGATCAATTACAACCAGGGTTTCAGCACAATTAGTCATGTATTTAATGGTTTCTTTGTCGTAAGAAAAATCGAGAATGGCAACATTTTTACCGGTAACATCAGGGGAAGGTGCCCCATAAGATGCCGGTACATATTCAGCCTGATTACCAATCAACTTCCATGCTGCCCAAGCTGCACCAAAACCATCGGCACAGTTTTTGTGATATATCACATAATCTATGAGGGTAGGATCAATCACTTATTTTTACTGGCGGCAACTAAATGTGAACTGCTTTGAACTTTTCCACCGCCGACTCCCCACGCCATGTCAATCCCCAATTGTTCACATACATCAACTTCGGGAATATTATCATTTGTTCTATCACCACCATTGGCAAAAATATTTGGCTTCAACCTTTGCAATGCTTCACACACACTCCCATCGGAATCATTTACCCAGCTTACCTCAACAACACCTTTTATTGATTCAAGAATAGCTTCTCGCTCATCCCAAGGCATAAATACATAACCCTTTTTTCGTTTAAGCCAGTCATCACTATTAATCACCACTACCACGTCCCCCAATTCGGCAGCAGCTTGAATCATGTTAACATGCCCTACGTGTAGTGGATCAAATCCACCGCTTACCATCACTGTTTTTTTCATTTTTCATTTCCCTTAATTTAATTCTAAGATCATGCATTTAGCGCCGCCACCTGCTTTTAAAAACTCGGAGATGGGTACACTTATTACATTATATCCTATTTTTTTTAATTTATCACTTATAAATGCATTACCACTCGGCATTAGCACAGTTTCACCTATAACCACACTGTTACATGCAAATCCTTCACTTTCCCACGTATTTACAGCCATAATTTTTTTAAAAAGTCGATTGTACCTTATCTTAAGTCGACTTAACCACGAAAACGCACGCGGATTATAAAGTAGGTGCCCCTTTTCTTTATTGATGGGGGTAAAACATGTATCTAGGTGGTAATATTTTTCATCCACCAATTTAAGAGCCAATAATTTTAAACCCAGCAATTGAGCCACTACTTCTAATGCTTTTTTATCAGTTCGAAAACCATACCCACCCACCAAGGTATCACCCCATATAAAAGCATCACCATTTCCCTCAAAGCGTAAATAATTGGGGAGTTGATGGATTTCATATCCCGCCTCTTGAAACCATTTTCTATTATAGAATTTTTCGCGGCGGCGCTCGGGATATTTGAAATTGGATAACACAACCTTGTTGCCATGTACAAGGCCGGCATTAGCCGTAAATACTAAATCATTCAAACCTTTTTGTGGAGGCAACAACCTAATTTCTACCCCCAGTTCTCGTAAATGAAATGACAATTGATTCCATTGGTGGCATGCTAGGTCGATGTTAACCTGGGGGGATGCTTCCATCCAGGGGTTAATAGGGCGCTCCACCTTGAAATATGTAGGGGGACATAATAACATCGATTTTTGATTAGGCGACTGATTAATCATGATTTTGTATTATATGTAGTTTTTCTGTTTTGGATAGTTTTTTAAATTGATATTCCTCTTGCTGGGCATGGGAACGATTGATACACTGTCGTTTGTATACCAGATTTACGGGACGACGAGAGCGTGTATATTTCGCCCCCCGACGAGACGTATTATGCTCCTTTATTCTCCTGTTTATATCGGTAGTTACGCCCGTGTACAAGGTATCATCGCTGCACTTAACTACGTATAACCACCACTTCATTTTATTTTATTAATGGCCGGAGATCTTTGTCCCAAAATTCTATGTCAGAACCTACAGGAAAGGGTTTACCTCCTATCCATTCTACTTCCCAATCACCGGCCTCATAACCAAAAAGAATTTCAGCGTAAGTAAGCAATTCCTCCGCTTCCTCCGCTTCGTCTATTAATTTTTGTAATCTGTACATGGTGAAGTCACATACATTAGAGCGTTGCATAGTAGGTGAAGCATCATCTGGGGTATTTTTTACCATCATTAGATTATCCCGCATACACTAGCCATCGGTACAGGTAGGACACTTCATTGACATTTTACCGGTTTCAGTGATCGTAAGGTCCCAATTTTGCGCCGTTTCTAAATTGAATTTATCAAAAGGTGCGGCACATGTACTACATGTTTCAGGTAGTGAATCCAACATAGACATGGCTGCTTGCAATTTTTTCTTTGCATCTTTTTGTTTTTGACGTCGTAGGCTGCGTGCGAATCCCATTGATTATTGTTCCTTTTCAACAAAGCTTTCTTGAATCATTAGTTCTTCATCATTAACTAGTTTTATTTTAACATATTTTCCCGGAACATTTGTACCCAGTGATATATTGCTTTCCACCACAATCCCCTGTAATCCAGCAGGGTGAGATCCAAAACCATATTTCATTCTGATTTTTGTGCCCACTTCCATTTTATCCCTCCAATCTTACTTCCGGTACGGGAAATCCATCTTTCCAGCTAATCCAAATCTCTTTTTGTAAATACATTTCCAATATCTCTGACATGGCCCATTTCCCATATTCGTCATCCAATTTCATGAAATTATTTATCATATGACGCAATTTGGCTTCTGTGAAATCAATTATAATCATATTCTCCCCCTTGTTTCATATCATTCAGAACAAGCTGTTTCGTCAAGAATAGTCATCAAACTTTCGTAAACAATGGCGGGTACCGGGGGTAACGGGTA
>CEUI01000862.1_pt1 | contig 17518 bp, 29 predicted proteins | sample 531411 | NCBI WGS metagenome assembly CEUI01 (sample SAMEA2622841, study PRJEB7988) | marine metagenome | isolation source: saline water (ENVO:00002010), including
AACACCGTTTAGAATCAATGTATCTAATTTGAAAACATGACTGAATATCGTAAGCAATCAGACGGAACAATAGTAGTTGGTCCTTCTGCTTTTAAAAATTTATTTCCTAATACAAGTTTTCCAAGAGTACTTGATGAAACTTTAGTTAATAGTCTTGGTTACGATTGGGTTTATGATGGTGCTCAACCATCTGTAACACCTCCTTACGAAAGTGTTGCTCGTGATGGAGTAGAACAAGTTTCTGGTAGATGGCAAACAAAATTTAAAGTAGTAACCGCTGACGCTGATGGAAAAACTGCAATAGACAATAATGCTGCTGTAGGAAAAAGAAATGAACGTAATCAACTATTAAAAGATAGTGATTGGACACAATTAGCTGATAAAGGTGGATTATCTGATTCCAAAGTTACAGAGTGGGCAACTTATCGTCAAAGCCTTCGTGATTTACCTACTGCAAGTGGCTGGCCTCATACACATACCCTTCCAACAAAACCTAGTTAAGGCTCTATAGATTAGCCACTTTAGAATAGAAAAAATAATTAGTAGTCTTATACCTAAATGGCTTACATTGGAAGACAGCTGGCACGAGGAGAGAACAGACTCTTCGATGATATATCAGGTAGCTTTAACGGAAGTACAACAACTTTCAACTTAACAATCTCGTCAGTCGCCACTTCAACTGCTACGCCATTCCAACTCTTTGTGAGTCTTGGTGGTGTAATGCAGAAGCCGAATACAGACTTTACGACTGCAGGTAATCAGATAACATTTACTACTGCACCAGCTGCTGGTCTTTCTTGCTGGATCATGATGCAGGGAGACACGATTGATTCGGCTGCTATATCAGATGCGTCAGTAACTCCAAGTAAAATTTCAGGCAGTGGTGACTTTGCATTCCCCGCTGACATTCGTTTAAAAGATGCAGATGGTTCACATTATTTAGGTTTTCAAGCTCCTTCTACAGTAAGTAATAACGTCGTATGGACTTTGCCAGCAACAGATACTTCAGTTAGTGGATATGTTCTTGCTAGTGACGGATCGGGAAATTTATCTTGGGTACAAGCAGGTAATAATTCAAGTCCATCATTTACTGGAGACGTAACATTAACTAATGACGGTTCGATTGTAGGATTTTCAAGTTTACATGGAACTTATACAGGAAGTGTAAAAACATACACGGTTATAGTTGCAAGTAAAACTGCTGCACATAGGTATAACGGTCAGGGTAGTGGACTTGGTTACAAAATAAACGGCAAGGAAGCACCTTTTTTAACCTTGACTCCAGGTAGGACATATAAATTTGATCAATCAGATGGCTCAAACTCAGGACATCCATTTCGTTTTTATTTAGAAGCTGATAAAACTACTGCTTATACAACAGGTGTTACCACTAATGGAACACCAGGATCTTCTGGAGCATATACACAGATAGTCGTTTCAGACACAACTCCACAGGTGCTGCACTATCAATGTAGTGCCCACGGCTATATGGGTAACGCAGTACAAACAAACAGTAATGTTTCTTCTGGGGCTGTAACTAATTTAACGGTTTCTAGTAATGCAGTTATTACTGGTGATCTTACTGTTAATGGCACTACAACTACGATTAACACTCAAACACTTGACGTAGAAGACAAAAATATAGTTATAGGTAAGGTTTCATCCCCTAGTGATACGACTGCCGATGGAGGAGGTATAACTTTAAAAGGCAGCTCCGACCACACATTTAACTGGGTTAATGCTACAGATGCATGGACTTCTTCTGAACATTTACATCTAATCGACAGTAAGAAGTTATTTGTTGGTGGTGCATCAGGAACAACTGATGGACTTGAAATTGTACATGATGGTTCAAATAGTATTCTTAATGATTCAGGAACTGGTACTCTTCAGCTACAGACAGGTGGTTCAACTAAATTAGAAATACAGTCTGGTGGAATAAACGTAACGGGTGCAATTAATGTTAACGGTGCAGCTTTATCTACTGCTCCAACCATAACGGCTACTGCATCAGGTTCAATATCAGCAAATGCACCTGTCATAATAAACAGCAGTGGTCAAGTAAAAGCGATTACTCAAACTTCTGCTTCTTTAGGAAGTGTTGATGACATTGATACTAGTAGTAATGCATATTTTTATGGTGGTACTAGTCCTATTAGTTATGATGCTTCACAAGATCTCTTAATTGCAGGCGTAAGATATAGCACAACAATATATATTTATGGTGGAACTGTTTCAGGTACAGATACTTCTTGGCAAACTTCTGGCGCATCAAGTACTGGTAGTAATCGATATTATCCAGTTATAGCTTCTGATGGAAACGGCTATGCGTTGTTGGTATATAAAAATAGTCAATGTCATGGAAGAATTATTAGATTTCAAGGAACCTCTCAAACAATGGGTTCTGAAACACAAATTCAAGATAATAGTTCTCAGTGTGAAGTTCCTGCTGTTCTTCATCTTGAGGGTGCATATTTTGCAGCTGTTTACAATGACGAGAACCCTAGTCCCGATGAAGGAAGATGTAGAATTTGTCAACGAGGTAGTGGTACTTCGACTTCTTTCACAATGGGATCAGTGACTGCCTTTTCAGGAGGAGGTGAAGCTGATGACCCTTACAACTTCGCCTTGGCAAAGATAAGTGGTACTAAATTTGTAATTCTTTGGTCTTCAGGTACTAATAACGCTGTTTACGCCAAAATTGGGACAAGAAGCGGAACCTCTGTATCGTTTGGTACAAGATCTACAGTTGTAAGTGGTACCCACGGAGAACAACCCACTATTGCTTATGATTCACTTAATGATCAGCTTGTAGCTGTTTACCGCAACTATTTAAAAATAGGTACAATTTCTGGTACAACTATTAGTTGGGGAAGTGCAATTCAATTCTCAAGTAATAATACACTGTATCACGCTGCAGAGTTCTCAGATTCTGGACAATTGCTTATAGGTTATAAAGATGCTGCAAATGCTGGTAAGTATAGAACTGCCACGTATAATGCTGCAAAAACAGACTTTACTTTTGATAGTGAAGCTTACTTCAGTACTGGAATCACTAACTTAGTACACTTTTCTCGAATGGAAAGTGGAAAAGTTGCAATAATGTATCAAAATGGAAGTGCTTCTCAGAAAGCCCAAACAAGAATAAGGCAAATGGCATCTACTGATTTAAATCAAGATAATTTTATTGGGTTTAGTTCAGCAGGATATACTAATGGTCAAACAGCTACTATAAATGTAGTAGGAAATACAACAACACAGTCAGGTCTTACTCCAGGTGAAAAATACTTTGTTCAAGATAATGCAACATTAGGTACTTCTAAGGATACATTTGACGTTATAGCAGGGAAAGCACTTACAAGTACTTCCTTATTGATAACACCTGCATGATGGATTTATTTATTTCTTTTCCTTCTTTATATTTTCATCCTGAGACTTGGGAAAAACCTTTAATACCTCATGGTACTTATGAAGGACTCCCACCTCAAGGACAGTTAATAGCCATCATATTAGGTTTATTATTGTTTTTAGTAGGTTATGGAATCTACTTAACATTTGGTGCTGGTAAAGAAGATTTAAAAGATGCAATAGATGAACATGCAAAAATGCATGAATTAGGCATAGCTCATGGACATAATGGTAAAAAATTAAAATAAGCCTATCCTGTAGATAAAGATTGTCTTTAAGGATGATTAATCTACGAGATAAATTGAAGAATGCAATTATCGCCCATGCAAAGGGTGAAATAGAAGTACATCTAGCAAATGTAGACGTATTTTTAAATAACCCAGTGGGGATAGGAGATCATTCAAATGTTACTGAGGCTATTCAATCTGAAATAGATAAAATTGCTGGTTGGGATCATAGAATTGAAGTCATCAAGAAGTATGTGAAATGACATTAAGTAAACAAGTAGAGGAAGCTTTACGTGATTCTCAAGCAGATTTAAGAAGTGCCTTAGCTTTCTCAGCTAGAGCAGAAAAACCTTACGTCAGTAAGCATATTGCCGAGATGTTATTACGCATAGATTCATTAATAGAAGTATCTGATATTTTTGAAAAAATTTTAGAAGATTAGTTATTAGCTTCTTTTATTGCTTCAACAATAATTCTTTTTAATTCATTTTTCTTTTTTTTACCTAGACCAGCGTTAGTATCGATCCTAACTTTTAACCAATAAGCTCCATAAAGAAAGAGGCAAAATGGAATGGCATCAGCCCAGCTAATAGCATTCCATGCCTCAACAAAATTAATAATTCCGAGAATCACTAAACGACGTATTTAGAGTATGTATATGCTCCCATGATAGCCCAGAAAGCTACCATTGCAAAACGTCCGTTGGCTTTTTGCCAGATTAAGAAGTTTTTAGACATTAGAAAATACCAGGGATAATTTGACCAGTTGTGGCGTATGCACCAAGAGCTGCGACAAAGCCAAGCATTGCCATCCAGCCATTAAATTTTTCTGCTTCAGGAGTCATTTTCTTAGATTGTGGAGTAGAAGATGTAAGAGACCGTTTCTCTTGAGGTTTGTTAAATAAAGGGATATCAATGTTTTTAAAAACATTAGAAGATACCAGGGATAACTTGACCTGTAGTTAGATACGCACCTAATAAAGCAACAAAACCGATCATTGCCCAGCGTCCGTTAGCTTTTTCAGCTTCTTCTGGATAATTAGTATAGTTTTCAACTAATACAGGTTTTGTTTCTTTTCCAAAGATGTTTTGCTTACCGTATTCAGTAATGACGTGGCTTGAGCTTGTCATTAAAAAATACCGGGGATTATGTTGCCTGTTGTTACATATGCACCTAAAGCAGCAATAATTCCGATCATTGCAAAACGACCATTAGCTAACTCAGCTTCTTCAGTTAAGTTTTGCTCTTGTGCAATTGCTTTGGCTTGTGACTTGTTAGTCATAATTACCTAAATTTTTTTGTTATAACCTATTTTACGTTTGTTACACTTCGTTACATTCGGTAAACTGTAATAAATTCTTTATATTTGATATCAGTATTTTTTATCTTTCAGGCAGAATTGTAGCTATTTTCATGTACTTTTGATCTGATGCACGTACTGCTAGTCCTTTGATAAAGGGTCTTCCATTTTTAGAGAATGTTTTTATCTGTTTCATCTCTAGTTGGTTTTTACAGCAATCTAAAAGTAAAGATATAAATCTTTTTTGACCAACTGGCTTGGAACCAGTATCTTCACAGTAGGAACAATAACTAGGGTATAAATGGTAATTGCTATTACAGTATCTTTCTTTTGCATCTTTTGGTGCGGGTATCTTTTTTCCTACGGAAGAAACAGCTTCATCTTCTTGAATAATTTCAGACTGTAACCACTCAACTAAATTATTACTATTTAGTAAGATTTCATTCCTTACTTTTTTTAGTGACGGAACTTTTTCATAAGTATCAAGAAGATATTGTCTCATTTCCTCAGTGCTCATCTCTAGTACCCAGTTAACTAAGCCTGGTAAATAATACTTCCATAACCCTCTTACAATGCCATTATCAAGTTTTATCATCTCTTTTGCTTCTGAACTCTTGTCATAAAGAGGTCTATTAAATTCAATGGTCAATCTTCTACGTGTAAGACCAGATGTGTTGTCAGTGGTTTGAATTGGTTCATTTGCACAGACCATAACCATTCCTGTGTAAACAAAAGGTTCTCCTACGTTTTTATTTTTTTCCTCGTATCTGAGATTGTCGCCTCCAGTAAGAGCTTTAAAAATCTGAGCTGAGCCACCATATCTTTCAGAATCATTTATAAGAGTAAGTCTTTTACCTTTAATGGAAGCAATTTCAAATCTACTTTGTTCAAGTTGGTTTAATGTGGAGCTAGCATAATTACCATGACCTACCAACGCACAGCAGAGATTTGCAAAAGTTGATTTACCTCTACCACCAGGTCCTATGACTTCCAAGAATCGCTGTAATTCATGACCTTGACCTACTAAACAAGCTTTCAACCAAGCTCTTAAAACTTGTACCCGATCCTCATCTCCGTATTGAGTACGTTTAATCCAATCAATAATTGGCCCTGGATTTGCATCTGGGGTGTAATCAAAATCAAGACCCCATGTCAAGTAATGCTCTAGATTATGTTCATGAAACTCCCCAGTGCTCATTTCAAGTACACCATTATTAAAGGCTAGTCTGTCAGGATCATCGTCCCAATATGTGTGGGTGATGTATGCCTTAGTTAGATTCACTACGTCAGAAATTAGATGAGAAGTAAAACCGCCAGGTGTTGGAATATTTTCACGTACAAATAGATCTTGAACGAAATATCTATACTCATCTTTATATTCCTCTCTACGCCAAGTACCTTTGGTTTTTTGATAGAACATAAAGGTGTCAAATTTGGGATCATATCTCCATCCACATTCCACTACTAATTGAAAGACCATTTCTGCTAGTTCATTAGCAGGTGGGGTTCTCGGACGTCCTCTACCAGAGGCTCTCTCACGAATATTTTGTGATTCTGCTTGTGTAGGCTCACCCATCAATGCTGCTAAGGTATTTCTCACAGTGCTGCCAGTAAGATCAGTATCATTATCTTTCAAATATTTTTTGGCTTTTTCGGCTAAGTCTTCGGGAGAATCAACTACAAAGCTACCTAGCTCTAAAAATCCATCTTCTTTAGCTTTTGCTCTGAGGGTGTGGAGTCCAGCAGATCCTTCAGGGGCAGAAGTGCCATCAATTCTCTCAAAGGTAGACCACTTTTGTTCACATACTCCCTCTTGAAAATTCTCTGCTTGTGCTGACCATTCAACCCACTCTTTTAATAAACAATCATCTACTTGATGTAAAGCCATTCCTATGGTAAGCCACTCGTCGTATTCAACGGCTCTCTCAAGATTGAGATGATCTAGGTAAATTTTTGCTTGATTTATTTCATCTGTTTTTGCGAACTCAGAGCCCTCTTCATATGAGAGATTTATTTGTTGGGTAACAATTCCGGCTTTCGGTTGTTTTTTAAAACGAGTGGTGGGAAAAGCTTTAGCTATTGCGTCATATAAAAATTGAGGTAATTCTGGAGGATTTTTAGCAAATTCAAATCCACCATGTGTAGTTGTAAAGTATCCCTCTGTTTCTGGATGCAATCCCATGATTGCTCCTTGACGTCTTCTAAAAAGAATTTCAAAGTTTGGTAGCCCGATTTTTATTGTCGCTTTATCAGGGATCGTATGAAGTTTTGATGCAGGTATAAAGTAAAGCAATCTGTGCCTTCCAGCCTTACCAGATGAGATTGTGAGGGTAGGTGGCAAACTTTCTGGCATTGGACTTCCTGCCAGATTTTCAAGAGCCTTTAGACCCTCTGGACCGTCTATATCTACCCAAACTAATCCACCAGAATTAGACCATTGTCCAGTTAAAAGACCTACACCTGTTGCTCTTCCCTCATCAAGCTCGCATTTTATCCTTTCTTTTGTGTATGGTTGATCTGTCCAATTAACAACGTAAGCTCTTTTTTCTTTTAATGGAGTAAGAGGCCAGTCTGACGGTATATAGTCAAGATTTATCTCACCAGGTTCTAACCTGAGCTGATTATTTTTTTTGTCGTTGGACTCTTTGGACACGGATTCCTCGTATAATTTTTTAAATTCAAAACCAATCTGAGAGTACTGCTTATTAAATTAAGTGCCAGTCAAATTTGTAAAGATTTTGTGTGTTTTTTGTACTTGAAATTGTTCTTTTAATTTATAGGGCATCAACTTGCCTTTTTATCTGCATCTAATCCTTCCATTTCTAGCTCTTCTTGTTGAGCAGGAAGGATTTCCTTATAGTATTTATCTACTGTAGCTAACCACTTTTCTTTATATTTATTTAAGGTGTGCTCTTGTATGACGAATACCTGTACTTTTTCTTTTGTTGTGACCAATGTTATGCACATTTCTGGTTTGACATTAATCGTATGCTCAAGTGCTAAAGAGTAAGCAGCCATTTGCATTTGACATTTTGAATATTTCATAAACCCTGCTCGTTTCATCCCATAAAATTTTTTAGGGGTATTTTTATCAGGCCAACGAGAATAATAGGGACCATTACTAGTCTTTAAATCACCCAGTATTACCTTCCCTTTATATTCACCAACAATGTCTGGAGTTCCAGCCCATCCATTACCAGATTCATTGAGCCCCGGATGCCATACTCTTGAAACACCATCCCCTCCAATAGTCCATGCGTAATCTCCTGGACTTACAGGATTCTCAGCCCACAAGATATTTTCCAACTTATCGAGATTAGAAGGTAGCCCATCCCAGAAAGATGCAATCTCAGGATCATCGATGACAGGGTTTTTTTCTACTCCTAATAAGTAGTCTTCCATCAAGGCATGTACTTTTGTGCCTCGACGTGCAGCAGCTTCTCTACCACCTGGATTTTTTTTAGCCCATCTTTCAAGTGCAGCTTTATTACCTGAAGTAGCCGACAAGATAGTCGTTACTGAAGGTAAAGAACCATATGGAGTTTTGTAATGTCTAGATCCATTTATAGTTAGCCTTGTATCACCATGAGATCGATAATCCAAAAATTTGAAATCGGCTCATAGGAGAATAACCTTACTTAATCTTGCTAATTACTTGGCTCTACTTCAGATAGATGTTTTTTAGCCTCATCCATGTCATTACAAAATACACAACTACCTACGTAGCAACTTAAATATCTAACGAATGTAGTCTTACCACCGGACAATGGATAGGTATGAACAGTGCCACCACTAGGAGTTGTAAGGATCAGTTCAGGCTTTTTGTTCATTAAATTTATACGGCTTCAAAATAATCTAATCGTGCTCCACCTCTGGAGGTCTCTCTGTGAAACAATTCTCTATCTTCTCTGCGAATTGCATTTGTTGGTACCGTCCTACATGTGCTTGTATTCTTGCATGAATATTAAAGGCAGATTTTATAGCATCTTCAGGATCAATACCTAATTTTGAATTAGCCAAAAGCCCAGCTGTAAGAATGCTTATACATAGTTCTTGTGGGTTTACCTCAAAACCCCTTAAAGATTTTCCGTTATCCGTAAAGGAGGACAACAAAAAATCAATATGTTCTAGTGTGGCCTGTGAACGATCATATTCAGCCATAATTAATCCTCAAGATTTTTAATGTGGTAAAGAGTAAAACTGTTTGTTTTTATTATGGGACAAATAAGCCCTTCATCTTTCAGAGCACTTATGCGTCTTTGTATAGTCCTGTGATTTCTTTTAAATTTTTCAACAACTTTAGTAATTGGAAGCATTACAAGGTGCTGACCTTTGAAATCTGTGGAGACGTCCATGAGATGTTTGTGGATGTCATACGCTAGATCATCCATGAGATTAGTCATCTTTATTTCCATGTAGTTTTAAGTGTTCTTTTTTTCCTTGGACTTCACTTGTAGTTTGTATTTACTGATATTGCTTTTAGCAGTAGTTAAATCCATTGTCCAACAATTTTCCCAGTTATGAGCCTTACTTGGGAAGCGGTAGAGTACATGACCAGTATTGCCATGCTTAATAGATTTGATAGTGTAGCCGTTAAATTCAATGTCTTCCAAGGGTTCTGAAGGTTCCCAGCGACGTCGAATTTTCTTAGTTTGCTTCACCTTTTTACTGCAACAGTGTATCTACAATATCTGCCCTAATCCGAGGATTACAAATCAAATGGATTTATGTTGTAGATATCCGTATCATCGAAATCCATAACTACTTTACATTCGCAGCTTCCGTCTGATCTAAAAACAGCACCGCATAATTGGCATTTCTCACGAGGCACCTCTGCCACTGCACATGTAGGCATTTTTCTTCCTCAATTAGCCTTTTGATTTTACTAGATACCCTTTTTAAGACGTTTTCTTAGTCTATAGGCTAGAGAAACTCTACGTACTAATTTGGCATCTGTAGGGGCGTTCTTGGGTACGTCTTCAAGTGTTTTTCTGACCTGCTGTTTATCAGGCATCACCTCTTCATTGGAGTAAACTATATCGCCATCGGCCATACGTTTTATTGTGGTTTCTTTTTTCAAACCATATTTTGTTTTTTCTATCTCTGTCCACTTCATAAAATTGTCCACGAGTCTAGATTTCACTGGTTTAATGGTTGCTTGATATTTATTTCCAGTAGGGGTAGAGCTTATTAAATTTCTTTGAAAGGCAAACTTAATTATGTTAATAATGCGTGTTCTCTTTCTTTCCCAATGTTCTTGATTTTCTTTTAGTTCTTTTATTTCTTTTGCATTTTGCTCTATACATTTGTCACATTCCTTAATTACTCCAATGATGCAATCAAATTTTGATTCTGATCTTGAAGTAATAAATTTCCAAGCCATTTCTAATTCTTCTTTTTCATCTTCTGTCACGTGGGGTGAACTGATTAGATATTCTAATTGTTGACTTTGCTCTAATAAATCTATATATGAAGCGGGATCTGGCATTTATACCTTTCACATTATGGCTTGATTTTATACAAAGTACGGGTAGTGTCAATCAGAAGCTATAGACTAAGTAATGTATGGGGTAACAGATGAAGAATTTTAAAATTACAGAAATTGCCTTTGATCCCAAAGATACAGAACCTACCATTGAAGATGAGTTTACAATGGTAACTATTGTTAGGGAGATTGAATCGATAAATGATCCACAACAATTGAAGATAGCGGCTATAAATCTTCTAATGATTAACTTACAGAGACAAGCTATAATCAGAGGTCTATGCAAACGTTTAGCAAAGTCTGAAGAGTCAAGCGATAACGTTATTACAACTGATCACAAAGGTAGGTAATTGGGAAAAGCAAAGCAATTTAAAAAATTAATGAGATTGGTGAGCAAAGCAGAAAACTGTACGACCAGAGAGCAAGCTCAAAAGATCATAAAAAAAGCGGAGAAGGCAAACGCCAAACTCTCCGCTTAATAATCAGTTTTGATCAGGGTTTATGTAAGCCCACCAACAAGAGCACCATCCTCATCCCTTGCTCCAACAGTAGAATCTGCTGCGGGTAGAGAACAGTTTGCGATGTCAACTCCAGGCTTAATCGCGTGGTAGCCTACTTCGGCTTCCAACTGTTTGAAGTACTTAGCAGCATAAACCTCTGGAGGGCAGCTTTCCCAAGTATCTTCAAGATGATCGATGTCAGCCTCTTTCTTAGGCCAGAAGTTTAGAATGCTCTTCTCATCTGGAATATCCCATGATTCAGGAACACAGATATCAGATTTACGTTTATCACCATATTTTTCACTACCAAAGGTAGGTGTCCATATGACGGAAGAACACATCTTTTCCCCAAAGCCTTGTGCAGCTCTGTCATTTGTAGCAGTTGCGTACGCTGATTCAAGTTGTTCTAAGAACTGGGCGTATCTCTGACAGAAATATCTTGACGCTCCGCCATGTATGGAGAGGATCAAAGGTTTTTTGTGTACAGGGGTGCCTTTTGCATCAACTAAATAGCAAAGAACCAAACGTCTACGACGATAAGGTGGTGCCTTGTCAGGATTTTTATCCTTCCATGTGTCCCAAAGATGATTCATGTCGGCATATAAGCCTTCAATTGCACCTTTCTCAGCACTATTTTCTACGAAGGTAGGATCATTTTTGAATCCACCACGAACTATTACCAGACGTGGAGTGCGGAATAAGATTCCAGATTCAATTTTGTCGTCACCGAATTCCTCTTCTGTTTCTTCAGCATCAGGGAATTGATTAACTTTTCCGAACCAACCGCATCTATCTGCGTCAGTATCTTTTAGAAAGATGCCAGGATCTTTTCTCCTGTTGAGGACTATGAGCATACCAAGCTCACGCATTTGCCGAGGATACTTAGTTGTATCCTTAAAGCGGTCTAATACAGACATAATAGGTCTAGAAGTTTAGAGAGTTAAAGGCCATAGCTAGAAGGGAATGCCATCGTCATGCTCTTCCGAAGCCTTTCCTGTAGTGGGAAATTCCACAACATTAGTTTTCGGTTTAGCTATAGCTTGTTGATGAGGCGATTCAAATACTTCTCTATCTTTGAAATCAGAGATAGGAGGTGATTTAGCCTCACCCTCAACTTTTTTATTTTTACCAAAGAATGAATATTGATTAGATCTTACACGAACTTTGTAACCCACATGTTGATTACCATCTTTACCTGTCCAGTTTTCAAATCTAAGTGAGCCACCTAAACATAATTGTCTACCTTTATATAGAAATTTCTTAAGACGTTCTGCATCATCTTTCCATGATTCCATGCGAAAGACCAAAGTATCTTGCCATGTGTGGCCGATAGCCTTTTGTGGAGGAGCGGTACCTACAAGTAATAAGAAATTAAGTGCATCTTCTCTGCGTTGCTCATTAGGAAGCCAACAACCACCAGCAATTAATATTTGATTAAGTTTTGTACTAGCTGGTACAGCTTGAAGAGGTTGTGTTGGAACCACATACATTGGCCCGTTTTCTTGCGGATATAGCCTTCCATTTATTAGTATGGTTTTCCCAGTTTCAAAAGCTCCTGGCACACAGGTATCCCCCGCTGCGAAACTGGGTACCAAATTTACAGGAATGTCTACAGGTTTATTGCCAGTGCCTTTTATATGGAATTGCATGGTGCGAGTACCACTTTCAGTGGCTGTATCTCCCACGTAGATTGCTGTTGCTGTAATTAGATTCATGTTTAAAAGTCGTAAGTTTTAAGAAGTTCTGGTTGCTTTAATCTTGCTTCCATTACTTTGGCAATTTGATCAAGCTTTTTTTGTGAATTTTGTATGAGAGTTATGTGACCCTCTTGAAGACTGATCAGTTCTTCATTCGACATATTCTCAATCAATGTTTTTGTTTTCATGTTTCAAGCAGCAGCAAAGCTACTGTAGACAGTCCATTGAAAATGGCAAGTATCAGATATCTTCTTTAATAATTAAATTTCTGCTTGTACTTGGCTTACGATTTTATCAATAACATTGATGTCAATATCCATGAAAGGTGGTATGACACCTAACACTCTCAAGAGACCATCTACAAATAAAGCCATGAAAGTAAAACCTAATGCCATACTGATTAATGTTGCATTTCTATTGTGTCTTGCAATCGCTATACGGATAGATTCATCAATCATATCTTGAATTTCACCCTCAGAAAGGCCCATCTTTTATATTTTTTTAATTTTAATTATCAATTATAACTTGTTAATTAATGTGTTTCCATCCAATTTTTTCCTTCTTTAGCTTCTCCTGTCAGGGGACAACGTAAGTGAAAATACTCACCAGCCTTTTCAAAACATTTTATTGCTGCATCTTTATAAACAGAAACGTGTTGAGGTTTTACTAAAGCTTGTATCTCATCATGAACATGAGCCACGAAACCGTAGTGACAGCCCCATCTAAGACCAGCTTTATATAAATCATCGTATAAAATACAAGTTGCTTTTTTTACAGAGATAGCACCAGTGGATTGTAATAATTGATTCAATGCAGAGTGTCTAGATCGGATTTGTAAGTGTCTACCGTCTATGCCAGTTAAGTAACCTCTTGTCGTTATTCTTTCATCAATTTTGTCTTTTAGCTGTTTAATAGCAGGTAAATTTCTGTAAAAAGTATCAATAGTTTTTTTACCTAATTCAATTTGTTCTTGTTCACTTAATTTGATATCCATTACTGAACCTACCTTTTTTTGTCCAGCTCCATATAAAAGTGCATAAATTAATCTTTTGCTTAGATCTCTTGTTTTTTTAGCTATCTCACCTTGACCATCGTAGATACCAAATAGTTTTGCATTATGTGTATGAATATCAAAGCCTGGGGTGCTGACTAACTTGGCATACTCTCCACCATCAAAGTGGGCTAACCACGCACCTAATGCCCTAAGTTCTAGTCCACTTGCATCTGCACCAACCAACACCCATCCATTTGGAGCATAGAAAAGAGCACGACATTCTGAACCATAAGGCTGACCTACACTTGGAATCTGTGAGGTGTTGGGACCTCGGTGACTGCACCGGCCTGACACACAGGCGTTGGTAATGATTGATCCATGTATTCTCCCATCTTTATATTTCTGACTATGTTTTATCCAAGCCTCTTTGCCATCACAGATTTGTCCTAGTCTTTTATTAAGTAATTGATATTCAGATAAAAGAGCAGCTTCAGGATATTTCTTACCTAATTTATCTAAAACATCATCATCAACTTTTACATTTCCTTTTTCTGTTGAACTAAATTTTATCGACGGATACTTCTCCTTAAGTCTCTCCGCAGTTTGTTTACGTGAGGCTGGGTTGAAAACGGTAACTTTATCCTTAAGCCTCTTGCCAGTTTTCTCCGAGATCCTCTCTTCTGTAACCGCCGGAAAAATCTCTTGAAGTTGTTCATCAATCTGTTCACGTCTATTTTTGAGCTTATTAATAAGAGCATAGGCTGATCTTTCATTGAAGGGAAAACCAAAGCTTTCTTGCTTTGCCATTATCAAAGCAAATTTATGCTCAAGTTCAAAGCAACGTTTATCAATTTCTTGCGTAAGAAAATATTTGTAAAGCTCTAGTGAAACTAATACATCATTTTCACAATAAACTTGCATCTCTTCTGACCATACATCCCATACCTCTTCAACTTTTTTATCTTTACCAAAATCAATTTTCTTAGTATTTAATCTTTCACCCCAAGCCCCTAAAGAATGCCTACCTTTATATTTTTTTGGAATGTAGGAAAATTTTTGTTCATCAACTGGTTCTAGTTCAGGCCATAAAACTCTGCTTACTAAAAGAGTGTCATATGCTTTACAAGTCTTTTTAAATTTAAAATTTGGATATATCTTTTTGATTGCTCGAATGTCGAAGTTAATTATGTTGTGACCAATTATTAAATCTGCTTGAGACAACATATATAAACCACTTTCTATGGCTTCATATCCGTCTGCTTCAGCACAACTACAAACATCATCCGTCTCAACATCTCGTAAAACCATTGAATGTATCTTGGTCAACTCGTGGAGGAGACCATCTGTTTCAAGGTCAAATACAAGCTGTAGAGGTTTCTCCATGGATCATTCGCACTGCTTGTATAGCTTTGATATGTTCTCTATGGTTAAGGGTTCTGTCAACCCCTTCTCCTTAAAACGTTCATGAATTGATTTTAAAGAGGTTAAATTCTTCAAGCACAAGGCTTTGTTTAATTGTTCAGTCGTGTTGATTGGAATGAGTTCAATCCCATTTCCACTTTTGTTAATACATAAGACTTTATTAGTCTCAAGATTACAAAGTACGAAGCCTACTTTCATTTTTAATCTTGAATAGAATCTTTGTTAGGAATAGATTTGAACAAGAAAATATCTAATGCTACATGAACAAGTAGAGGAACCATTTTAAAAGCAGGTTCTGGAAGACCACCAAAGAGGGCAGCTAATTTGTCATTGAGATCTGTTCTACGTAGTTCTTCAAATTCAACAGCCAGCATTGCTGCTACATTTAAAAAGAAATCCTCTGGCTCTTGATCTTGGCCTTTGAGTTGTTCAACTATTTCCCATAGCTCGGGATCAGTTTGGATTAGACGGAGTAATTCTTCCACGATGTATAAAAGAGTACGCCGAAAGTTTACAAGCAGTACATTTTGTGTAAATGGTCAGTTATGTAAATTTTTCTTGGAACCGAAAGAAGAATACTTACCAGGTTTTTATTTTTGGAATGTAGGCTTTGCAATTGGCAAGTCGAATCGACAGTTAAATGATTGGTATAAACAGAAGAAAAACAAAAGAGCAGAGAAAATTCGTAACCGATTAACAGGTAGATCAGGAATAAAACCTCTGAGTATTGCTTTTAGAAAGATGATGAAACTCAGATGGTTCATGGAACCTGGAGATGCTTTAGTAATTAAATGTCAATCCTTAAATCCAGAAAAAGAATTTAAAGCGTTGTTGAGATGGCAACGTCAATATTCTGATTGGATGGTTAATGAAAAAGACAACGAGATTATGTGGTACCGACCACCATATCCTCATGAAGATATTTATAAATATTGCAACGTAACTAAAAGGATTCCTGATGATCCTTTCCTAATTGCACAGGGTTCTAATTATTTACTTTGTTTTGATTATTCACCAAAAGCTCAACATAATGTTCAATCCAATCAGCAAAAATTTGATCAACATAACCAGGCTCAATACTGTGACACAGCTGTGGTATTGCCCATTTCAAAGCTTCCATAGTGTCAGGTTCATCTTTACTTCTTTCTAATAAATCTAAAAGAGTTGCGGATAACCAATTGTTCGGCTCTGGTCTTGGATCTAAAATTCTAGTCGATTGTGATGACAATCCTTCTGAGTTTGCCTGCTCTATCTCGGAGTTCATAGATTTCAAATTCACCATCGCCTACTTCAGTTTCAAAAGAAGTAAACAAATCGTACTGAGGTAATTTTACATCACCAGTGTGGGAAGCCTCCAAATGCGATGGATCTAAGACAGATAACTCTCCCGAATCAGTAGATACCTTACCTATTAGTTTTGCTTGAGGCTTGGTGGACACTAATGAAATTTACGAAGACTTTGATTATTATACGCTGGGCTGTAGAAGAACAGTGTCACGCCCTAAGGGGGATGTACTTTTTACTGTTTCGTACATCTAGCAACCGAGAGTCTTGCCGAGAGACAGCGGTGGGACTCCCCCTTAATTCTTAACAATTTCTTAAGGTTGGGTGTATCACTGTAAACGGTATAAATTGTTACTGAAATCGTATAGTAGTATCAATAGCCCAGAGGATCACTATGAAGCAACTCACTTATCGCGGCATCGTATACAACAAAGGAGAAGCTTCTGCTAAACAAACTTTGAAAAGAGTGCAGGGACTTCCACATACTTATCGCGGTGCTGTCTATCACTACGAAATTCCAAAAAAGGAGGAAGTATCATGAACAGATTGAATGAAATCCGTCAACAGATTAAGAAAAAGGAACGTCTACATCAAGCACAATTGATCTCAATTATTCAACCAAATCAGAGAAAATATATAAAAGTTATGAAATATTTTGAGCCTGAAAAATTTTAAGAAAAATCTACATATTTGTGTAAATCAAAACGAAGTATACTTATGTTAAGCCGTTTGGCTAAATACCCCCAAACCGAGACCATGGGGTAAAGTCTCTCATCATACAAGTTCATCGTACTCTTACTTTTTAAATGACTACCTCATCTTTAGTGAGGAGCCGCAGTCCTTTGCAAGGTTGGGACGAGTTTTGCGAGTGGGTAACATCTACCAACAATCGCATCTATGTAGGTTGGTTCGGAATCTTAATGATCCCTTGCCTTCTTGCAGCTACAACTTGTTTCATCGTTGCATTTATTGCAGCTCCACCCGTTGATATCGACGGTATCCGTGAGCCAGTAGCTGGTTCATTCATGTATGGAAACAACATCATCTCAGGAGCCGTTGTTCCCAGCTCCAACGCAATTGGACTCCACTTCTACCCAATCTGGGAAGCAGCAACCATCGACGAATGGCTCTACAATGGTGGACCATATCAGCTTGTTATCTTCCACTTCCTTATCGGTATCTCAGCTTACATGGGACGCCA
>CEUI01014023.1_pt1 | contig 17487 bp, 10 predicted proteins | sample 531411 | NCBI WGS metagenome assembly CEUI01 (sample SAMEA2622841, study PRJEB7988) | marine metagenome | isolation source: saline water (ENVO:00002010), including
ACTTCTCTGTAAGTACTGGGTCTGTTAGTGGTAATTTGTCAGATTTTAACACTAGCACTGTGGCAACTTTAACCAATCCCGGAACAGGTATCTTTGATGTAGCAAATCCAGAAACTGTTAAAACTGGAAATGGAATTAGATACATAGCTACCGCAAAGTACTCATCAGGTGCTACAGACTTGGAGTTCTTTACAAGAACCAATAGCGAAAACCACGCTGTGAGCGGCGCGATACATGAAGGAAGTCCAATAGCTTTAACTAGCAGCTTCAATACTTACCAAGAGATACAAGAAAAGAATCCAGCTACAAGTGCTAATTACAATGAGGCAGAATTGGATGCAATTCAAATTGGACTAAGAGCTAGTTAAAAAAAATTAAAGGACACTAAAATGGCACAATCTGATACCGCAGGGCTGGGCGTTGAAGTTTTGAATTTCAGCACCCCTGCCAACAATCCGCCTATAGCTGGTCTTGGTGTTGAAGTTTTGAATTTCAGCGCACCTGTCAATAACCCACCCATCGGCGCCTTGGGTGTTGAGGTTATAGGTAACACTACGGCATCTACTGGTTCGTCTGGCTCGTCTGGCTCTGACGTAATAACAAGCGCACACAGGTTAACGGCTACCATAGTTAACGGCGCTGCTATTGTAAGCGTTAAGAAAACGGGAGATTACGAAAGCTTTACTTCTAGCGCTGGAGGTTCTGACATCACAACCCTAAACGTCCCGTCTGGGACCATGTCTGCAAGGCTGGGTACAAGACTTGATGATGTTAGGTGTTACACTGGCGATTCCGCATCCTAATTACAACTTTATGAAGAGGAAAAGTTGATAAATTCCATAAACCAAATAAAAAGGCGAACAAAAAGATATAGAGACAAACGGTGACCTTTAGGTGTATACTATATTAGCAAAACAAGCACTTAACAGGACTTACCAATACTTTTTTTAACTCTGTGGAGAGATAAACATGTCTGATGTAATAACAAACGCACACAGTTCAACGGCCACCATAGTCAATGGTGCCACTGTGGTGAATGTGCAGAAAACCGGGGAGTATAAAGACTACAACCCACAAATTTCAGACCTAGTGGTAGCATCTGGAACCTTGTTCACAAGGCTGGATACAAGGTTTGATGATGTTAGATACTACACCGGCGATACTGACAATTAATACAGGATTTAAAGATGCCCGTCTCAATCCCTGAAAGTGTTTTTGACAAGTATTTCGACGTGGTAGATTCTACATTTACCATATTCGGAGTTACGTGTCAGCTTGTTTATGTGGAAAAGGTCGAAGAAATTTCTAATACCTTCGACAATGTTCCCAGTAACAAGTCAATTAACTCTCACAGACGGCGAGGCCAGGGTCAGTATAAACGGCAGAATAAGGTTATCAAAGAGGTAGAAAAGATCGAAGATATCAAGCTCAAGGTTTACTGGGATAGCAAGAGTTTTGTCAAACCCGGCGGGAATATCGTTGTGCCCGACAATTCTATTCAAACAATCTTCTTTGCTTCGGACATGGGCAAGGTGGTTAGGGCGAAAGAATTAATAGTTCACAAGGATATCAAAGATAAAAAAGAAATGAGATTCCAGAGGTCCGGTGAGCCTTTCCCGATGGGCTTAAGGCAGAATAGATATTTTGGATGTTTCTGGGAGCGGGTGTAATGAGCCTTTCTGTTAAAATCCTTGAAGACGATAGAGAGATACAAAAACGTATTCATCAAGCTATTGCTGATAGCGTGAATAAAACAATAACAAAAAACGGCAAACGCGCAGAACAATTGCTGTACAGGCTGATTCCAACGTGGATACGGTCACAACCAGAAATAATTTCCTTACTATCTGAGCAAGACCCTACATCATTAAATGCACAGTTTGGACTTACACCCGGTCAAGGAGTTACTGTTTTAGATGAAATAGTTGAAGCCGTGATACAGGCAACAAATTTCAAACTAGAACGAATAAACAGGAATCTTACGGGTGGACTAAAAATAGAAATACAACCTAAAGACTTTAACAATGTAATATCCTCATCTAACGCCTTGATAAATTACCCATTTGCCAACCTTAACTTCTTGGATTGGCTTTTACTAAAGGGTGATACGACAATTGTCGTTGGTCACGAGTATACAATTAGCCCTGGAAAAGGAAGATCCGGGAGCGGTATTATGGTAAAAGGGGGAGTTTGGAGGGTTCCACCAGAATTTTCAGGAACGGCAGACAACAACTTTATCACAAGAGCTTTCATGGGACGAGAAAAAGCCCTATCAGACTTACTACAGCAAATATTCAGGTAACAAATGGTATCTCCACTTAAAGGTTTTACATCTGTACACGACAGCACACTGAATAACGATATTCAGGATGGGCTGTTGGAGTATTTTGACTGGGCGTTGTTGGAAAAGGGCAACTATTTTAACGTAGAACTTGGAGAAACTTCGCCAAATGGCGAGGATGCAAGCAAACTCAGGCTGTCATCTGATGATAACTACACGGTGGGTCAGGTCTGGGAAGGGTTCAGGAAAAACTGGGTTTGGCAGAGTGGCGTTTCCTACTCTCCTGCCCCTATAGTTGGAACGGATAATACAAACCCCGGAGTTTCTGGAGTTTACGTGGACGATACGTTTCATCCTATTACATCGGCTGGAACATACGCACACCACGTAGACTACTTTAATGGGCGGGTAATATTTGATTCTGCTATTCCCACGGGATCTAAAGTACAAGTAGAATACAGCTACAAGTGGATAAATGTTGTTTATGCTAACAATGTGCCTTGGTTACGAGAAATACAATATAACACCTTGCAGCCCACGTCTGCGTTCTCTGAGACGGGCAAGGGAGAATGGGACTTACCTTCAGAGTCAAGATTACAACTGCCCGCTATCGCCATAGAAGTAGTTCCAGGAAGGTCTTTTAAGGGATACCAGCTAGGGGGAGGCCAGTGGGTCTATACAGACGTAATTTTTCACTGTATTGCTGAAGACGAAGTGACTAGAAACAAACTGGTAGATATCATTTCCCTTCAAAACGACAAAAATGTACAACTTTTTAATAGCAATGCGATAAATACAGCTTCTAAATTCCCTCTAGACTACAGGGGCGTTCCAGTTTCTGGGGCTTTGAGATACCCTGATTTAGTGGGTCAGTACAACGGTGGGCTGTTAAGACTAACAAAAGGAAACACTCAGGAAATGGTATTTTTAGGTGGAGACCTATACGGCGGCGTTGTTAGATTCACCACTGAGGGAATCAAGACAAATATTTAACTTTTTGTGTATAATTTAATGTAAACCTCTATTTCCAGAAGGAGAGATTAAGATGTCAACCAATAAAAGAATATTCTATGCCTGTCAGGGTGTTGCTATAACAGATATGGGTGACGATGCCCCAACAACAGCCTCTATGGTTCACGGCCTGCAAAGTGTTGGTATGACCACCAACTTTAACCTGGAGCAGGCATTTGAGCTTGGTCAGCTTGAAATTTACGAAAATATCGAAGGTACTCCAGATGTCGAAGTGACGATGGAGAAGGTTCTTGATGGATACCCCTTGATTTACCATCTAGCTACAACCGGGGTTGGAGCTGGTTCCAAGTTGATGGCTAATCGTTCAAAACAAAGAGCGGACTTGCGTCTTGGAATCTTTGATGAAGGGCAAAACAACATATCGGCAGGCGGTGCGGAAGTAGAAGTTTACTGTTCTGGTATGTATGTTTCAAGCATTAGTTATTCATTACCAACTGATGGTAACTCCACAGAATCTGTAACTATGGTCGGCAACGAAAAGCAATGGTTAACTGGATCTAATGTTAAAATTACATCTAGTGATACTACGGAGTTTGATGGATCAGATATGCCAGCGGCCAGTGGTAACGGCGGAGTCCAAAGACGCGAAGATGTTGACCTAAGTGTATGTATTCTTCCGGTTGGTATTAAGGGTGTGAATGGTTCTGCTGCCGGTAACGGATGGGATACCTCGGCAGGCGAACCTCGTGTTCACCTTCAAAGTGTTAGTATTAGTACAGACTTCTCTCGTGAAGAAGTTTTAGAGTTAGGCAGAAGAAACCCTTACTACCGTCCTGCTAACTTCCCGATTGAGGTTACGTGTGAAATCGAAGCTATTACAACTTCTGGTGACTTCATTGGTGCTTACGAGCTTGGAGATCCAGCCCTTTATAGCAACCCAGTGAACTCTGGAAACAACACGGGTGAAGAAACTATATACATCCAAACAAAAGCCGGTTATGGGTTTGACCTTGGAACCAAAAATCGTGTATCAAGCGTTTCATACGGTGGGGGCGATGCTGGCGGCGGTAACGCTACAACTACGTATAGCTATGCCAACTTCAACGACCTTGACGTTCAGCACAGTGGGGCATCAAACTCTACAGACGCTCATAAGTTCCACTTTACAAACCTTGGTTTAAATGCAAATACTTAATTTCTAGCGAGTTATGGTCGCTAGGTATAACAGTGTGGCTTGCGATAGCAATAGGATAGAGGCGAGTGTGTCACGCTGTTCAAAGGAAAGGATACAAATTATATGAACAATAGCTCCCGCCGTAGGTGTATCAATGAAACACTATGAGCGGGAGTTATTTGTTTCCAGGATAAGATCTGGCATCTATTTTGTAGAGCACGAGGGTATAAAATTAAAAATAGTCACACCAACGATAGAAGAAGAGTTAGAGATTAACGAGTCTTATATCAAGGCTTATGAAGAGGCACTGGAAGACGACTTTATGACAGAAGATCAGTCTGTGGAATGGATGAAATCTAGAGACTTATGGACAAGCGAAGATGAAGAAAAGATTACTCAACTTAAAAAGGACTTAGACACACTAAGAGTAGAAATATTTAATAATAGAGATAAGTCCGAGTTAAGAGAAAGAATCAGAAAATACATACGTGCCGCAGAAGAAGCACTGAATAAACAGCATAACAAAAAAAGTTCGTTTATCAGCAATACATGTGAAGGTATAGCGATGGTGGAAAAGTCCTGTGAGCTTATTAAGACATGTACATATTACGGCGGCGATAAATACGATTTTGACCGACTATCAGTAGAATTTGTGTTGCATTTATTCCAAGAAAAGATGTTATCAGAAAAACAAATACGAGATGTAGCCAGAAACGAACCTTGGCGATCTGTCTGGATGTTGAGAGATTCAAACTCATACAAGTTATTTTCCAATACAGATAGAGAGCTGTCCGTTGATCAAAAGAATTTGTTGGTGTGGTCTCGTATGTATGACAACATACAAGAATCTATGGACTGCCCTACTGATGATGTTATTGAAGATGACGACCTGTTAGACGGCTGGTTTGTTGTACAGCGTAAAAAACGGGAAAAAGAACGGGCTGAGTCTGATTTTGATAGTAGCACAGAGAACGAGAAGATCAAAAACTCAGGCGAGGTGTTCTTGATGGCGTCCAATAAAGAAGAGGTCGATAAAGTTGCTACGCTTAACGACGTTCATGGTAATACTATTAAAAAACAAAGAATGGCGACAATCAAAGCAAAAGACGGCGTTGCCAGCGATCTGGAGTTTCAAGATGTAAAAATAGATATGCAGGCAAAATCTAACCAAATGTTCAAGGATAATTTTAGGAGGTAAAAATGGAAGATTTTAACGAATTGGTCAGACAACAGTCCGACTATAAAAAGAAACGTGAAGATAAATACAAAACTAACTCAAGAGAAAGACTGTCTAAGATACTCAAAAAGAAAGTAGAAACCACTATGATAGGTGCCCTCTCTAGCGTAGAGGAGCATATGGGTTTTCTGTGGGACTCTGATGGTGAACAAGCGACCCCAGAACAACAAATGATGCTAGACCTTTATCAAAAGGTCAGATCGGAAATACTGGACAAGGGTAACACTCAGGCCCGCAATATCGATGCGGAACTGAGCCAGTATGACATTAATTGGCTTAGAAACACGGTCACTATTCCCGTGAAACCTGTTTAATTTAGGAAGGACGGAAAAATGAAAAAAGAACTCACAGTCGAGTTTAACGACAAAGAAAAGACTCCCCTAAAAATCTATGTGGAAAAACCCAACAATGAAACGGTTAAAAAAGCAGACAGGGTAAGAGCTAGATCTTGGAACGAATGTATTGTTGAAGGCATTATAACCAAGAAAGAGCTATCAACTGTTATGGAAAAAAGGGGTATATGGGACAAGGAAAAAGACGGAAAACAACAGGAAATTGTAGACACAATATCAGAATTAGAGCGAAAGCTTTATCTAGAGTGCGGTAAAAAGAAATCTAAGCAGAAAGAAGGTAGAGAGCTAGCAATTCAAATTAGAAAAGAGAGGTTGAAACTAAGGGAATTAATTTCAGAAAAAATGTCCCTAGAGGAAAATACTGCGGAAGCCCTCGCAGATAATGCCAGGTTTGATTTCCTGGTGGCAAGCTGCACTTTTTACTCTGACGGAAAAAGGGTGTATGATAATATAGGAGATTACAACTCGAAGAGTTCAGATGAAATAGCATTTGTTGCAGCTTCAGGGCTAGCAGAAATGTTATACGCCCTGGACTCTGATTTTGAGAAAAATCTCCCGGAAAATAAATGGCTTAAAAACAAGTCTATGGTAGATGAAGATCTATCTCTTGTTAACGAAGATGGCAAAAAGGTGGACGTAGAAGGTAGACTCATTAATGACGATGGGTACTATTTAGACGATAAGGGCAACAGGGTGGACAAAGACGGGAATCCACTTAGCGAGGACGGTTTTTACCAGGAAGCTGAAGACGAACCAGCAAAGCCAGCCAGAAAAAGAACTTCCAGAAAGAAAACCACGGATAGTGAATAGATAGCGTGTAGTCTCTTAGACAAAAGGTAAAAGAATGTCTAAATTCGTACTGACTGCACAGTTACAATTACAAGCTCCACGCAACACACAGCAGGTTATTAATCAACTCCGGGGGCAACTTCAGGGGGCGGTTAATATACCCGTTAATGTTGAAGGGGGCGTAAAAGCCGCTAAAGAGATAAACCAAATAAGTAAAGCTACCCGTGAAGCCACCACTGCTGGTGAGCGAATGGGTAAAGCTTTTGGTGCGTCTATAAAGAGATTTGCGGCGTTTAATATAGCTACCCGTGCAGTTGGTCTTTTTGCCAGCAAGATATCTCAGGCGGTTGATGAATCTATTAAGTTCGAAAGAGAGCTTATCAAGATTTCTCAGGTTACTGGCAAGTCAGTGGCAGAGCTTGGCAAGCTTACCAAGACTATTACTAATCTGTCTACCAGTTTAGGTGTTTCTTCTACATCTTTACTGGAAACCAGTAGAATTCTAGCCCAGGCTGGTATTCAAGCTAGAGATCTAGACGTAGCTTTGACGGCTTTAGCCAAGACCACCTTGGCTCCTACGTTTGATAATATTACAGAAACCGCTGAAGGCGCGGTTGCTATTTTAGCTCAGTTTAAGCAGGGGGTTGGGGCACTTGAAAGTCAATTAGGTGCCATTAATGCTGTTGCTGGACAGTTTGCTGTAGAATCTGGAGACTTGATTAGTGTTGTTAGGCGTACTGGTGGTGTGTTTAAGGCCGCAGGTGGCGACCTTAAAGAGTTGATTGCGTTGTTTACTAGTGTACGTGCTACAACTCGTGAAAACGCTGAAAGTATTGCTACTGGTTTAAGAACTATCTTCACACGTATTCAAAGGCCGGAAACTATTGGCTTTTTGAAAGAGTTGGGTGTACAGCTAACCGATGTAAACGGCAAGTTTGTTGGCCCTTACGAGGCAGTAAGAAGGCTCAGTCAGGCTTTTGGAGATTTGCCACAGGGTGATCTTAGGTTTGTCAAAATCGCTGAGGAGCTTGGTGGTTTTAGACAGATTGGTAAAGTCATTCCGCTCTTACAGCAGTTCTCTGTTGCCGAAGAGGCTAGGCAGGCTGCTATTGAGGGTGGTAACAGCTTGAACAAAGACGCAGAAGCTGCGCAAAAATCCTTAGCCGTACAGCTTGAAAAAACCAGGGAACGGTTTCTTGCTTTGATACGTGATATTTCCCAAACGGCTACCTTCCAGATAATGATCAAGAGCTTGCTGGGAATTGCTAACGCCTTTATCTCAATGGCTGATGCCATAAAACCAATACTTCCTCTTTTGACGGCCTTAGCTGCCGTTAAGTTTACACGCGGTATCGGTAGTTTTGTTAGCGGTATTGGGGCCGGTGTACGTGGAAAAAATCAGGGCGGTAAGATACACGCTTTTGCTAGTGGTGGGTTTGTTCCGGGATCTGGCAACCGAGATACAGTTCCTGCCATGCTTACTCCGGGTGAGTTTGTTATTCGCAAGAGCAGTGTGAATAAGATTGGGGCTGGCACGCTGGCGGCTATGAATGAGAATAAGTATGCCGGTGGAGGAACTGTACAAATAAACCCAGGAGCTATTGGTGGGTTTTTCTTAAGACCGACACAAGGAGAGGACAGAGACTATAAAATACCCAAGACTAAAACAATTACACTCAACAATCCCAACCTCAAAGGCGTAAAGTCAACAACCTTGTCAAGAGACGAATTTGTCTCCTCGATGACGGCAGAAGAACAAGCAAACGCCGGAATCATAGGAAGAACATCGGGTGGTAAACCTAAAACAAAATTAAGCCTTGCGAAGGGGAGTAAGGGTCTTGGCACTCAAGCCCAGCGACAGGTGGGTCCACAGATGGATGCCGCTTACGAAAGAGGACAACAAGAAGGCAAGAACAAAAAAGGAACAGATAAAAAATTTAAAATACAAGGTACTCTCCAGGGGTTTTTTGTTGGCAAGAACGATGTGGCTACTGGGGGTATAGCCAGAGCGGTTTCAGAAGAAACAAAATCTGGTCTAACTGATACCATCAAGAAGACAGTAGGAAGAATACGTAGTGACAAATTAATAGACGCCGATCCTATAAATTCTGATGAAAAGCGAGTTTTTGAATCAAGCATGAAAAGCCTTTTTGAGGAAGGGGGTGCTCAATCTACGGTAGAGGGATACATTTTAGAGGGGATAATCTCGGCAATTTCAAACGCTAAACTACAGGGGGGTACAGCATCCTTTGACTATAAATCGTTTACGGGAGAGTCCAAAAAAAGACTTAGCCAAATGTTTGGAGGTCAGGGTGAGATAGATGCATTGATAAAGGCTGATGCAAAAAGAACTGCCGGTTCAAAATCTTGGAATAGCATAATAGACAAAATAGAACAAGATTTAAATAAACGTAGCGTTGGAGCTAAAGACGGGGCTGTCAGATTTCTTGCATCGGGGGGTGGCATTTCCGGCTCCGACACCGTTCCCGCTATGCTCACTCCCGGCGAGTTTGTCATCAACAAAAAAGCCTCGCAAAGCATTGGCTACGGCAATTTGAACAAGATGAATAAACAGGGCGTTGCTGGCTTTGCCAAAGGCGGGCCGGTTGGGGTGCAGAAATTTAATAAAGGTGGAGATGTTGGTGGAGGAGGAATGCTGTCACCCGGCTTAATGGGTGGATTTGGTAAGCTAGAAATAGCGATGATGGCTTTGACAGCTACTATTGGTGGCATCAATGCTGCTATCGAGCAATTCGGAGACAAAAGCCTAGAGGCTTCTAGTGAAGTTGCCTTCAACACTATTGCGGCAGAAAGGTCGGCTAAAATATTGACGGGCCTTATTGGCATTTGGGGAGGTCTCTTCATTGCCAGTAAGCAGTTAAAGTCCATGAAGGCCCAAGAGCAAATTGCTTCAAAGCTACTAGCGGACTCTAATAAAGAGGCGGCAAATTCTGTATCTGGAGCTTCTGAGGGCGGTAAAAAGGATAAAGACCCCAAGCACGACTTTAAGAAAGCGTTCCCTAGCAAGGCCGAAGCCGAAGCCGAAGAAAAACGAACAGAGACTAAAAAATCAAAAGAAACAGTTGAAAAACCAAAAGAGGCAACCCCAGTCGCCACTAAAAAGCCGGGGGTGAGAGAAAGGCTCGAAGGTAAAATTCAAGCATCCTTTGATGAAAAAACAAAAAGAAAAACAGAGTTAAAAACGGCTAAAACTGATCTCAAAACATCCCAGGAAGACGTTGTTAAAAAGAAGGGTAGGGCTAGAAAGCTTTCAACCTTTGCGGGTCAGCAGGCGAGAGGAGAAGACCCGTTTAAAGTAGAACAAAAGGAAGCCAGTGTAGATAAAGGAAAAAGAGCTAGTGCGGTAGCTAGCAAAAGAGTAGCAGTTGCTCAACAAGGTCTAGAAACTGCTCAGGCTGAATTACTTACCAGTGAAAATGAGCTAGGCGATAAAAGAAAGCTAGGAGCACTTCTAGAAAGTGAAAAACAAGCTGAACTGGAAAAATTAGCAACAGCTAAGAGGGAAGAAGAAACCGCTGAAGGACTCCTAAGAAAGCAAAAATTAAAGAAAAAGATTATAGAAGACCACATTGCTCACCTAGGAAGAGAGGCAAAAAGACTCAAGGGTACTAGTGGGGGGCAGCAGGCTGTTATAGACTACAACAAGGCCAAAGAACGTGCTACTCCAAGATTGGCACGTCTAGACAAAAAAACGGAAGCCACTAAAACACGAATAGCCGAATCCCAAGAGGCCCAAAAAGCACCGAGGCCGAACATCGATCATCTAGACGAAGAAATAAAGGAAAACAACAGTACTATTAAGCAATTAACGTCGTCATACAAAGCAGCCAACGAATCAGTTCGGCAGCATGAGGGAAGGGTAGAATCAGCTAGTCGAGTACAAAAGGGGGTTGACACGCAACTGACAGCCTCACAAGAGAAGTTGACAAAGGCGAGAAGAAGGGCGCGGAAGATCGATAAAGCCGCCATCAATGCTACTTCAGAATACGCCAATGCTCTTAACAAGCATAAGGGTATAGCAAACATTGCGAGTAGAGCACAAAGTGTTTATACCGCTCAGGTCAAAAAGACCAAACGTGTCTTTCAAGTGGCCGCAACGGGCATTAAAGCCCTAACCAAAGCGGAAAGAGCCTTAACGGCAGCAAGAAAAGTAGGCAGAGGAGCGGCTGGTGCAGCACGCAGGGGTGCTGGAGCGATTGGGGCTGGAATAGGTCGTTCTAGGGGTGCCCTGATGGGTATAGGTGGCGCGGCTGCATCTGTTGGAATGATTGGGCAACAGGTATTCGGAGGTATCGCTGAATTCCAACAAAGAGAGGCCGATCTAGCTAGCAGAAGAATGGATGTAGGTGGAGCTGCCGACGCGACGAGACAGGCATCCCTTTCTGAGAGCAAAGGCAAGTTGTTTACTGCTGGTGGCTTTATTGAAGCGATGGCCGACCCAGAAGGTTTTGTTAAACGCGCAAAAGGCGAAGCCAGCAGAAAATCCGCAGACGCTGCCGTTTCTACCAACAAGGCTCTGCAAGCCGACATTACGAAGGGTATTACGGATGCATCTAGAAGTGATTTTAGAGACCCCCAGGGCAATCTTAATATAGAAAAAGCAATACGTGCTAGTTCACGGGGTTTCTCTCAGTCTAAAGCCGCTATTAGTCAAGTTCAAGACCCCGAAGTTAAAAAACAAATGATGAGGGAGATGAAGGCAGACGCAGTAGCCCAAACCACGGCGCTGGTTCAGTCTGGAGCCTCAGAAAAAGAAATTGGCGACTTCATTAAAAATGTCGGTGGCGGTAGCGCAGAGATGCAAAAGGCTATGCAGCAAGCTGCTGATTCGGCCCTTGCCTTAAAAGCAGCCCAAGATGAAGTCACAAAGGCTAACTACGAAAACCTTCAGATTACCTCAACATTCAATGCGGCCTCTGTGGCGTTGAATAACTTTATCGGTTCGGTAGATGGTAGCTCGTCAGTACTCGACCAAAACATAGCCGTGATGGAGGCTGCTCAATCCAACATTGGTATCGACGGTGGTGCTGCGATTGCTGCTATCGAAAAGGAACTTATATCTACTTTACCAGACGGAAGTCCTGGGGCTGAATTAATTAAGAGTCAAGCTAATCAGGCGAAGGCGGTAGCTGACTTCAACACTAACCTGGAGACAAATCTACAGGCTGTAGAGCTATCTCCCAATAATCCAGGTCAGTCTAGAGCAAACCTGTCAGCGGCCATTACCGGTGCTGCTGGTGGTAACGAACAGCTAGAAAGAATAGCTCAAGCTGAATTAGCCAAGCTCAAGGATGAAGACCTTGGCAAAGTAGACATAACCAAGTTTATACAGGATATTCAATCTGGCGCTGCTACTTTAAGTAAAGGGTTTTCAGATGCAGCAAAAACCCTGAACAACATGAACAAGCAGATAGTCCAGCTAACACAAAGAAGAAGAGATGCAGAACTCCAATATCTAGCTGCACAAAAGCAGGCTATCGATACACAGCTTGAGGCCGCTAAGATAATAGAGGAGTTTGGTGGAGCTAAGGTCACATTCGAAGATCAAAAAGCCGCCAACGTTGCCAAGTTTAATGCTTCGGCAGAAGCTGCCGGTGTTACTGGCCTCACAACAGGGTCCGTTGACGACTTTGCTAGAGTTGGAAATGAAATTCAACAAGCATTGGCCGGTCAAATTGCTAAGGGCGCTACCCCCGGAGGCTTTGGGGATCAACTCGAAAGAGTAGATAACGACAGAAGAAAAGAACTGTCAGCGGCCCAAAAAGATTTGATTACGGCTGCTAAAGCTAGAGTCAGTCAGATCAGAGAAGAACTCAATATAATCAAAAAGAAGAACGCCCTTGAAAAGAGTAGTTTAGAGAAATTAGTATCTGGAGACATTCAAGGCTTTATCGAAGGTCAGGCTGCCGTTGGGGCGGCTTCAGCTATTCGCGCTGGCGACATGCAGACCGCACAAATGTTTGGGGCAGATGCAATTAATGCTGCATTCAAAGATGCTCAAGCTCAAGGTTTACCTCCACAAGAATTAGCTAAATTCGCTCAGGCTTCTATGGCTGCTGCTGGTGTTACCAATCAAGCAGCAGTAGAAACTCTAGCCGGTACATCGGCAGAAGAAGAACGCCTCAGACAAGAAGCCCGTGGTCTTGGTGGCGTGATAGGACAAACTGCCGACCAGATGGTAGAAGCCGCCAATATGAACGTCACAGCTCAGACGGTTATACTCGAAGGGGCGATGCTTAAAAGAAGCGATGTCCTGTCTAATATGTCTGCTAAGATGCCTGGGTCACAACGCGATCCAGACAAAGAGGCTGAAAGTCTTTACAGGGGTGGTATGGTTTATGCCAGCCGTGGAATATTTGTACCACGCGGTACAGATACAGTTCCTGCGATGTTAACGCCGGGTGAATTTGTAGTGAACCGCGCAGCCGTGCAGCGTGGTAATAACATGGCCATTCTACAAGCTATGAACAATGGACAACAAGCTAACGGTCCAGCAATGGCCCGTGGCGGCACCGTTAGATACTATAGTAATGGTGGAGAAGCTAACGGTGGAAGCATGGGTATTTCTATGGAAGTTGCCAATAAACTATCGGGTTCCCTTAGTAGCTTTTCAGACGCTGTAAATAAACTTGAAAATATGAAATTAAGTGTAAAATTAGATACAACTAACGTAAATGTGAACTTCAATGGAGCATCATTCTTAGCCACTCTGACGGCTGATGTTAAAGAAGGAGTGTTAGCAGAAATTAGAAACCAATTACCAAACATTAGTCAAAACATGGCCGGGGAATCAACTCTAGACACATCGGTATTAGGATAAATAAATGGGAAGCCCGATACAACTTCAATGCTTATGCCATAAAGCTGTAGAAACTACAGCAACCGCAACGGCGGGTGTGATAAAAGCTAAAATTGCTTGCAACGGAGCGGCGGTCAAGTCGTCTCTAGTTGCGTCTGCATCTATTTCATCTCCCGATACGGACAAGCCTAAAATTCTACCTCGCAGGGGGGTTTTGGCTAACATATTGGCGGTTGCAGAATTAAAAGCCAAGCTAAACGCTACCCTAGCCTTAAGTTCTACAGAGGTTCAATTACCGATAGAACTAGACTATTCTAACTGCATTGGCGAAGGCCCACTCTATACTATAACTGTTTCTGGTTTTTCACAAGATGAAAGACTGGACGATAGCCTTGTTGGTACAATTGCTAAAATACCACACGTCGATACACAAAACAATCTTAAATCTACATACAGTTATCGCGTTGTAGATATAGACGAAGACCAGATTACTCTAATATATGTCTCTGACACGGCGGGATTAGGAGAGACATCTCCGTGTACTTTGTGCAGCGAGTACTCTATAACTATCATAGATTCTTATGGATATGGGTATGGGTATGGTGATGGTCAAAGCGGTAGTTGCAAGTCGCAAAAAATCCGATTTGACTTAGACGCGATCACGCTAAGAGGTGTTGGCGATATAGAGGCTGGACTAACAGCGAACTACAAACCTAAACAATCTCTTGAGTCAGAGGCTACTCTTGACACTGGGTACACAGATAAGGTTGCTGGCGACTTTGAAGCGGCGTGTGTCCAAAAATTATACCCAATCAAAGACATAGATATCGGAGAATTTCTTGCAGGTTCGGGCCTTTCTAGTGTTAACTTGTATGGTGATATTGACGAAGGGGTGTTTTCATCAGACTATTATAAGCATAACGGCGGTGGAGAGTTACTATCAGACGATATAAATTCCTACATACAACCATCTGCCGTGCATACAGAAGGCACGTTCTCTTTCAAGTGTGAGCTTACAAAACCCATCGTTACAGTAAAAGACACAAGGGTGAGGTTTCGAGCCGCCGCGCCGCTGTCAAACTGGGAAGCAGGAGTTGCTCCAGAGTATAAAATACATAACATCAAGTTTGAAGATCCGTCTGGCAACTTAATCACACATTACAATGATATTGAATTTAGGGGTGATGCTGATTACAACAATCCCCCAATTGTCAACTTTGCTAACTACTCTTCGTCTCCAAAAACTAATATGGGTGCCTTGTATGAGTGGCAACCTGGATACCCAATTTTAGATGAGGCAAGTGGTTACACACTCAGTTTTAATGTAACGGTAACAGATATTAGTGATCCATTTAACCCTGGTTTTGACTTTGGGTTCGAAGAGAACTATGAAATAAATGGGAGCGGACACGAAGGGCCGAATAACTCTCTAAGGATTTCCGCCGTTGAAATATGCAACAGTGGAAGGCTCGGCCCAGCCTCTGAGAATTACATAAACATTTACTACCAAGTTCCAGCCACCGGGAATCGTATTGAAAGAAGAATACGTCCCATCGGTATGCCACTTTACGGCCAGGAAAGCGATGTATATCCTGCTGTTAGCAGTATTTGGTATGGAAGCGGCGACCCTTCAATTTCCAACGAGAATAAGACTGGAGCCTCAAAGAACGTTGAGTTCTTGAATAGTGATTATCCGACTCATTATATCACACTGGATTCAACAGGGCCGATTGCAGATTCTGGTAAACTTACGCTAGAATTTGGACACAAGCCGGTTGGTAGTGTTTACGATGTAACGAAGGGCGGATTTAGCTCAGACTTTGATCAGGCTATTGGATGTCATAATGTATCAGGGGCGTTTAATACGCTTAACAAGAACCCGTTTGATTCTCCCGACCACTTCTTCGAGGTTGAATGCGTATTTTTGCGTGTGTTAGCTAAGAAGGCGGTAGGCAGTAGAGATTACGCTATAGACGTTGTAGGATATAGCGATGATAAAATATTAAATGTTACAAAACAAATTGGTGGATTTTTACAAAACACCTCTGGGGATGGAACCATTCCTCTAACTTCTGGTTTCAATCCCGTTGACGAGTTGGGTGTATCCGCCGAAACGCTGTCTGACGCCGACCAATACTATCGATCCAGTGGAACCAATAACGCTGGCGGTGACCACTACTTGTTATCTCCCGACGTAGTAACTACTACAGAATTCAAGTGGCACGAGATTCCGCTTGAGGTTTACGAAGATACAGTTACTTTAGGTGTATCACCAAACTACAACTCAAGCTCTAAATTTGAACACTTATTCTTTGATATCTTCCCAATACCAAGCGGGGCCAGCATTGCAGATATTGAGCTTATAGTTCGATACAGACCACAGTCTGCTGTAAACTTGTCAACGCAGGGTGGTGAATCTTTATCAACCCTGGAGCCGGGGCGATCTGAATCAAAAATATATCCATCCTCACGGCAGTCTTCAGACGACATCATTAATGCTGGCTCTGGTTACGCTCCTCTTTCTACAATCGAGGGTATTCCGCAGGGCTACGGAACTCCGACAACAATTAAATCTAACTACTCCAGAAGATGGCGTGGACACACCGGCTTGGCTAACGGCCCGTTTGATCCTGACATGTTTGGGTTTGGTTACGAAAATCCACTATTGGATTTCCCATTCTTATCGGGCTACTATGACTTTACAACGGATCATGGCACGGATATCATTCCACGTCAAGGTACACTCAGCGGTGTACTAAATACTACCTACTCTGACTATCGATTCCAGAACTTGGGGTGGAGGTTTACAGATAACACCCTGTTCTCAGATCAGCTTCCTGGTTATAGTGGAGATTATCAGACTACAGACTGGACGGCCCTTTCTTCTGGGGTAGATAATTTCGAATCGCACCCGCTGTACGGTCAAATTGCCGATGCCTTTGATACGGTTGTTAGAACATCTGGTCATAATTCATACATAGACTTTGGCGACGTTGATGTTACAGATGAATTCAGTCTTTATGTCAGATTCTCACCTGATGCAAATGTTTCTGGCGTTGGGTATGACCTGTTTGAGAGCGGCGTGCTGGTTTCCAAGTGGGATTCCGCAAGCAACCTTGAGTTTGCCCTTGCGTATTCTGGTGGATACCTTCAGGGACTAGCTAAGGATACAGGCGGTACAGTTCACGATGTGACAGACTCTACGCACTATACAAACTACCAATTCCCACTCAGTGTTATTCTCACTTACAACGATCACGATTCTAGCGGTCTGAAACTTTATACAGATAACGAGTTCGAAAACGATTGGACTACACTGCGAGCTAGCTCTGTTGCGGACTTTGATTTGGCAAATGGTTCCAGTACCCTAAAGGTTGGACATTCTCCAGGTTCAGGTGTCGGCTTTAACATGTTTGTGTCTGAGTTTGGATTATCCGACAAGGCTAATGTTGTTTACGAAAATGCAGACCTTACACTGAAACAGGTTACAGCACAAAGCTTCCTGGAAAACATTAGAGTCAAGTGGTGGGACGAATCTGATAGTTACACAGATGATAGCTATAAACTGTGGGACTATGTGAATGAAGATAGCGCTACAGGGTGGCATCTTGGCGACTTTAAATACGCTGAGTTCAATCAGGCGTTTGATAGGTGGACAAAGAGAACTGGACGTGATTTAATTAGCTTCAAGGTTGATCATCATGGCTCTGGATACTCTCAGTCTAACGATATTACACTACCTACCAATGTAGACAATGACCTTGCTTATCACACTCAGGTCGAGAATGATTTCTTAAGGTTTAATTTGAGTGACGCGGTAGATAGTTTTCATTCTACAAACCGTAGAATTACTAAAAACCT